>Ga0187893_10000032_pt1 | contig 285883 bp, 281 predicted proteins | sample MA1701074metaG_FD_139574 | JGI IMG/M metagenome (GOLD analysis project Ga0187893, IMG submission 139574) | White microbial mat communities from a basaltic lava cave in the Kipuka Kanohina Cave System on the Island of Hawaii, USA - MA170107-4 metaG ...
CTAGGCGACTCGAACGGGAATCTTCAGTTCCTTGATCCTCCGGCCCCATTCGCGCGGCCCGCTCTCGTGCACCGACTCTCCGCGCGAATCGACCGCGACCGTCACCGGCATGTCCTTGACCTCGAACTCGTAAATCGCCTCCATGCCGAGATCCTCGAACGCGACCACGCGCGCCTTGCGGATCGCCTTCGAAACCAGGTACGCCGCGCCGCCGATCGCGATCAGATAGGCTGCGCCGTACTTGCGAATCGCGTCTATCGCAACCGGCCCGCGCTCCGCCTTTCCGATCATCACGAGCAGCCCGGTCTTCTCGAGCATCATGTCCGTGAACCTGTCGAGGCGCGTCGCGGTCGTCGGACCCGCAGGACCCACCGCCTCGTCGCGCACGGGGTCCACCGGGCCGACGTAGTAGATCGCGCGCCCCTTCAAGTCCACGCCGTCCGGAAGCCCGCGACCTGACTGCAAGAGCTCCGCCAGTTGCTTGTGCGCCGCATCGCGCCCCGTAAGCACGCGGCCGGACAGCAACAACGTCTGCCCCGGCTTCCAGCTCGCCACTTCCGCGCGCGTCAGCGCATCGAGGTTCACGCGAAGCGAGTCCGTCGCCGGTTTCCAGTGCACGTCCGGCCATAGTTCGAGCGGAGGCGGATCGAGCGCGACCGGCCCGCTGCCGTCCAGGACGAAGTGCGCATGCCGCGTCGCGGCGCAGTTCGGGATCATCGCGACCGGCTTCGAAGCGGCGTGGGTGGGAAACGTCCTGATCTTCACGTCGAGCACCGTCGTGAGCCCGCCGAGCCCCTGCGCGCCGATGCCGAGGGCATTGACCTTCTCGTAAAGCTCGACGCGGAGCTCCTCGAGCTGCGAAGACGGCCCGCGCTCGAGCAGTTCGTGCATGTCGATCGGGTCCATCAGCGCTTCCTTGGCGAGGACCATCGCCTTGTCGGCCGTGCCCCCGACGCCGATACCGAGCATCCCGGGTGGGCACCAGCCGGCGCCCATTTCGGGCACGGTCTCGAGCACCCAGTCCACGATCGAATCCGAGGGATTCAGCATCGTGAACATCGACTTGTTCTCGGAGCCGCCGCCCTTCGCGGCGACGGTCACCTCAATGTGATTCCCGGCGACGAGTTCCACGTGCACGACGGCGGGCGTGTTGTCGCCGGTATTTTTCCTTGCGAATAGCGGATCCGCGACGATCGAAGGTCGCAGCCGGTTCTCAGCCAACCCGTACCCGCGGCGCACGCCGTCATCCACCATCTCCTGCAGCGACCGCGACGTATCCCAGCGCACCCCCATGCCGGCCTTCACGAACACGTTGACAATGCCGGTGTCTTGGCAATTGGGCCGCTTGCCCTCGGCGCAGAGGCGCGAGTTCGTCAGGATCTGCGCGATCGCGTCCTTCGCCGCGGGCGATTGCTCGCGCTCCCAGGCACGGCCCAGGTGCGCGATGTAGTCGGCGGGATGGTAGTAGGAGATGAATTGCAGGGCGTCCGCGACACTCTGCACGAAGTCGGCTTCGCGGATCAGCGTAGGAATGCCGTGCCTCTCGTGATGAACGTGTAATCGCCCTCGATCGCCATGAAGCCGATGAGGATCAGGAGACAGAGCGGAGGCACCAGGATCGCCAGCTTCAGCGCGAGCCGCTCCCAGGCCATGTGCATGAAGATCGCGACGATGAAGCCGGCCTTCAGCAGCATGAAAACGATGATCAGCGTCCAGCGCAGCATGCCTTGCAGGTGGAAATAGTCGACCAGGTAGGAAAACGTGCTGAGCACGAACAGCAGCAACCAGATCCAGAGGTAGATCGTGAGCGGATGTTGCTGGCCTTCTTTCGCTTCAGACATGCTGTTTCACCACAGGTAGAAGAATGCAAAGATGAACACCCAGACGAGGTCGACGAAGTGCCAGTACAGGCCCGCGACCTCGACCGTCTCGTAGGTGCCCTTCTTGTCGTAAAAGCCGGACGCGACGCGCTTGGCCGTGATCAGCAGGTAGATGACGCCCGCGGTCACGTGGCAGCCGTGGAATCCCGTGATCATGAAGAACGACGAGCCGAACTGCGGCGCGCCCCAGGGATTGCCCCAGGGCCGGACGCCTTCCATGATCAGCTTCGTCCACTCGAATGCCTGCATGCCGACGAATGTCGCGCCGAGAACGGCGGTTGCTACCAGCAGCTTGACCGTGTTGGCCTTGTGCCGGCGGTAGCCGTAGTTCACCGCGAGCGCCATCGTGCCGCTCGAGGTGATCAGCACGAAGGTCATGATCGCGATCAGGATCAGCGGGATGTCCTGGCCGAAGAGGTGCAGCGCGAACACTTCGCTCGGGTTCGGCCAGCCGGACACCGTCGAGATCCGGACGTTCATGTAGGACGTCAGGAAGCAGGTGAAGATGAAGGTGTCCGAGAGCAGGAAGATCCACATCATCGCCTTGCCCCAGGGCACCGTGAACGCCTGCTTGTCGGCGGCAAAGTCTCCCGCGACCTGCTGGAGCGAGCCTAGGGCGGCGGCCTGGGATTCATGAGCCATTGGCGGGGGTTCCTCTCAGAGAAACAGCAGCACGCCGAACACGGCGAGCCAGACCAGCAGCAGGAAATGCCAGTAGATCGCGCAGAGCGAAAGGCTTTGGCGCAGGTCAATCGGCTCGGCGCCGCCGGCGAAGCGCAGCGAGGCGCGCCCCAGCACGTAGAGGCCGCCGAGCAGGTGCAGGCCGTGGGCGATCGTCAGCACGTAGAAGAACGCGATCGCCGGGCTGCCCTGGATGAAATAGAGCGACGGGCCGACCGCCTGCCAGGCCAGCATCTGGCCCGCGAGGAATGCGATCGAGAGCGTGCCCGCAGCGATCAGGGCGAACTTGGTGACCCGGCGCTGCCCGCGGCCGACGGCACTCGAGGCGAGCTGCATCGCGACGCTCGCCGCGAGCAGGACGAGCGTGTTGACCCAGAGGATGTTCGGGATCGTCAGGTGGCACCAGCCGACGCTGTGGTGCATGCGCATCGAGTATGCCGACAGAAACAGCGAGAACAGCGAGGTCACGACGGCCATGAACACCCAGAGGCCGATCCTCGCGGGCGAAGTGCGGATCGCGCCCACGTCGCCCGGCTGCTCGCGGTTCTCCCAGGGCTTCGCCGTCAGGCGGCTCGCGACCGCGAACCACACGGCGACGCCGACGAGCAGCGCGACGACTATCGCGGTATTGCTCAATGATGGACTCCGTGGTCGCGCCCGGCGCCGAGCTTCGGGTCGACGGGCACGTTCTGCGGGATGAAGTCGTCCGGCGCGCCGGGCACGCTGTAGTCATAGGCCCAGCGATGGACGACGGGCAGGCGCGGGCCCCAGTTGCCGTGGTGCGGCGGCGTGTCCGGCGTCTGCCATTCGAGCGTCGTCGACTTCCACGGGTTCGGCGGCGCCTTCTCGCCCTTCCACAGGCTCACGATCATGTTGTAGAGGAAGATCACGACGGAAGCCGCGACCACCAGCGCCGCGATCGTGATCGCCGCGTTGATGGTGTGCACGGACTGCGGCAGGAACTCGGTGTCGCCGAGCGCGTAGTAGCGGCGCGGCACGCCGAGGATGCCGAGGTAATGCATCGGAAGATAAATTGCGTAGGTCCCGAGGAATGTCAGCCAGAAATGGATCTTGCCGAGCCGGTCGTTCCACATGCGCCCGGTGATCTTCGGGTACCAGTGGTAGATGGCGCCGAACACCACGAGGATCGGCGACACGCCCATCACCATGTGGAAATGCCCGACGACGAAGTAGGTGTCGGAGAGCGGCAGGTCCACCGTCACGTTGCCGAGGAAGAGGCCCGTCAAGCCGCCGTGCACGAACGTGAAGATGAACCCGATCGCGAACAGCATCGGGACCGTCAGGTGGATGTCGGCCTTCCAGAGCGTCAGCACCCAGTTGTAGACCTTGATCGCGGTCGGCACGGCGATGATCAGCGTCGTGGTCGCGAAGAAGAACCCGAAGTAGGGGTTCATGCCGCTGACGTACATGTGGTGCGCCCACACGACGAAGGACAGGCCGCCGATCGCCAGGATCGCCCAGACCATCATCCGGTAGCCGAATATGTTCTTGCGCGCATGCGTCGAGAGCAGGTCCGAGACGATGCCGAAGGCGGGCAGGGCGACGATGTAGACCTCCGGATGCCCGAAGAACCAGAAGAGGTGCTGGAACAGCAGCGGGCTGCCCCCGTCGTGGCCGGGATTCGCGCCCATCGAGCTGATGGCCGGCATGAAGAAGCTCGTGCCGAGCGTGCCGTCGAGCGTCATCATCACGGCCGACACGAGCAGCGCGGGGAAGGCGAGCAGGCCCAGGATCGTCGCCATGAAGATGCCCCAGACCGAGAGCGGCATGCGCATCATCGTCATGCCGTTGCAGCGTGCCTGCAGCACCGTCGTCACGTAATTGAGGCCGCCCATCGTGAAGGCGACGATGAATATGGCGAGCGAGACCAGCATCAGGATGATGCCCATGCCGGCGCCGGGCGTGCCGGTCAGCACGGCCTGGGGCGGATAGAGCGTCCATCCCGCGCCGGTCGGGCCGCCGGGCACGAAGAAGCTCGCGAGCAGCACCAGCACGGCGAGCAGGTAGACCCAGAAGCTCAGCATGTTCATGTACGGGAACACCATGTCCCGCGCGCCGCACATGAGCGGGATCAGGTAATTGCCGAAGCCGCCGAGGAACAGCGCCGTCAGCAGGTAGATCACCATGATCATCCCGTGCATGGTGATGAACTGGTAGTAGTGGCTCGGGTCGACGAAGTGGAACGTCTCCGGGAAGCCGAGCTGGAGCCGCATCAGGCCCGAGAGCACGAGCGCGATCAGGCCGACGAAGATCGCGACGACGGCGTACTGGATCGCGATGACCTTGTGGTCCTGGCTCCAGATGTACTTTTCGATGAAGGTATGGGGATCGTGGATCGGGGCGTCACGATCCGCAATTGCAACGTAAGCCATCAGTCGTCCCTCCCGTCCATCATCGCCGTGCGGGCAGGCTCCGGCTCGAGCGTGTTGATGTAAGCGACCACGTCGTTGATGGAGCGTTCATCCTTGAGCGAATCGGCCATCGTCGCCATCTGCCATCCGTAGTAGTCCTCGCGGTGCGTTCCGCGGACCCCGTGCTGGAAATTCTGCAGCTGCCTGACGAGGTACCAGTCCGACATGTCGGCGAGCCGCGGCGCATTCAGGGCCCAGATTCCCTGGCCCTCGCGGCCATGGCAGGCCGCGCACGTCATATAGAGTCTCTCGCCGCGCGCGACGTTCCCCGTCACCGTCGCCTCCGGCGCATGGCCCGGCAGGGACTCGATGTAGGCGGATAAATTCCGGATCGCCGCCTCATCCGGGAGCATCGAGGCGAATGCCCGCATCTGCGCGCCGAAGTTGTCGCGCTCGTGCGCGCCGCGCAGGCCGTTCCTGAAGCCGTGAAGCTGCCGCGAGATGTACCAGGCCTCCTGTCCCGCGAGGCGCGGCGCGTTGAGCGCCGCGTTGCCCTCGCCCGAGGAGCCATGGCAGGCCATGCAGATCGCGTACTGGCCCGCGCCGGCAAGCGGGTCCGCCTTGGCGAGCGCCTGCGCCTGGCTGAATGTCGGCAGCGCGGCGAGCCAGCTGTCGAATTCGTCGCGGGCGGTCACGACGACGCGGCCGCGCATCGCGAAATGACCGACGCCGCAAAGCTCCTCGCACAGGATCTCGTACGAGCCCGGCACGGTCGGCGTCAGCCACATGTGCGTGATCATGCCGGGGACGAGGTCCATCTTGACCCGGAACTGCGTGACGGTGAAGTTGTGCAGGACGTCCTTCGAGCGCAGCAGCACCTTCACGGGCTGGTCGACGGGCAGGTGCAGCTCGGGCCGCGCGACCAGCACGTCGTCGCTACCCTTCGGATCCTCCGGGTCGAGGCCGAACGGATTGTCGGGCGTCACGAGTGCGGCGTCGCTGTGGCCAAGCTCGCCGTCCTTGCCCGGGAAGCGGAACGACCAGTGCCACTGCTGCCCGATCGCTTCGACGATCGCCGCGTCTTCCGGAACGCTGACGAACTTGCCCCAGACGAAGAGACCCGGGGCAAGCATCGCGGCGACGCCGATCGAGGTCACGATCGTGAGCCACCACTCGAGCTTCTTGTTCTCGGGGTCGTAGGTCGCCTTCTGGTCCTTGCGATGGCGGTACTTCCACACGACCCAGGCGAGGTAGAGGTTGACCGCGATGAACACGATGCCCGTGACCCAGAAGGTGAGGACCACGGTGTCGTCCATGGTGGTCCAGTTCGACGCGATGGGCGTGAACCACCACGGGCTCGCGAAATGGAATATCAGGGAACCGATGACGAGAAGGACGAGGACTACTGCAATCGCCATCGGGGAGCTCCCTTGTTAAGCACGCACCCGATCGCCTGGTGTCCGCCGCCGCCTGACGGCCGTGAACGGATTGACGAAATGGCTGTCGATGCCGGCGAACTCGGCCTCGGGATGCCGCTTGCTCATCGTGTGCCGGACGACCGACTCCTGGTCCCGGCGCGCGTAGATAAGAATGAGGAACCTGCCGGCCTCGATGTCGTCGTGGAAGCGCTCGAGCTTCTTGTTCTCCTTCTCGACGCCGATCAGCCCGCCCTCCCAGGCGCCGAAGAGCGTGGCGACGCCGCACAGTGCGACATAAACGAACCAGGGGATGTTGGCGAAGGGACCGAAGTTGTCGAGCAGCACGCAGCCGATGACGCCTGCGAAGAGGCCGATCGCCGCGCCGAGGAAACCCTCGCGGATGAAATCGAGCGTTTCGAGGTAGTTGCCTGCGTGGATGTGCCGCTTCTTGAGGCCCGATTCGTCCTTCGCGATCACGTGGACGAAGAAATCGTCGATGCCGACGTCGTGAAGGTCATCCGCGATCCGCGAGGTGCTTTCGAGCTCGGGCGCCACGTAATACAGGCATTTCATCGATTTCCCCTCGCAACTTTCGAGTCTCGCACAACCCCCTGGGCTTGGGAAGCCTAGGACTTGCGGCCGAGCAGCCACTCCAGAGCGAGGGCTTCGTCTGTGAAGGCCCGCAACACGGCGCCGCGGTTGGACGCGACGATGTCGCCGAATCGCTCCGGGTGGATCATGGGTTCGTAACCGAGGAATGCGAGGCGGATCCGGGGCTTCTGCGTGGATTGCAGTTCGGCCATGTGAACGACCAGATCATAACGCTCCGCCAGCGTCGGCTCGCGACCCGTGATGTTGCGGGTGTCGACCAGCACGGCGTCGCGGCCGGCTGCGGCAGCGAGCTCGAAAAAGCGGTCGATGAGCGGGCGAAACTCCTTTGCCGAAAACATTCCCGTGCAGACGATACGAACGTGGTCCGCGAGTGTCGTCGATTCGATCGCAATGCTCATCCCATATGCCACAGCCATCCGAACGCGCCGCCCGTGAGCAGGCCGTAGATCAGGCCGTCGAGCGTGTGCTTCAAGGTCGTCGACCACGGACGGCTGTACCAGATCGACTGCGGCCAGACCCCGGCGGCGTACGCGATGAACGCCGTCGTTCCCGCGACCCGAAACACGGCCAGGTAAGGAGCGTCCGCGGGAAGCGTGGCCGCAGCGACGTAGGCCGTCAGCACGGATACGACGACTACGAAGATGAACCACTGCACGAGTGGCCGCGACATCGACATCGGCCCGCTCGGTATCACGGTCAGGAGCAGGACCGGCCCGCGCTTCAGCTTTTCGACGAACTCGGGCGCATTGCAATCCTTCATGCTCTTGGCGCGCGGCAGCATGTACTCGCCGGGCTGCAGGTTGAACGGCCGCATCGCGTCCTGCAGGCGGTCGCCGTCCGCGGGTGCTGGCAGCTCGCCACGGTGCCAGAGCGGTGCCATGTGGATGATAGAGCTTGCGATGAACACGATCACCGCCGAGAGGAGTATCGGAAGCCAGAGTGCGGCAATGGCAGTCATGAATTTCTCCCGATGAGGCGATAAAGAACGGCACCCAGGGCTGCGCCGGCAATCGGCGCCACCCAGAACAGCCAGAGCTGTGCAGTGGCCCAGTCACCGACATAGACGGCGACCGCCGTGCTGCGGGCGGGGTTCACCGACGTATTAGACACCGGAATGCTGATCAGGTGGATCAGGCACAGCGTCAGCCCGATTGCAAGCGGCGCGAATCCCGGTGGAGCCCGCGAATCCGTTGCGCCCAGGATGACGAGCAGGAACATCGCGGTCATCACGACCTCGCAGATCAGCACGGACGTCATCGTGTAGCCGCCGGGCGAGTGCGCGTCATAGCCGTTCGATGCGAACCCGGCCGCGACGTCGAATGCCGCGCTCCCGCTCGCGATGAGATACAGCACGCCGCCGGCCGCGATGCCGCCCGCCACCTGCGCCACGATGTACGGAAGGAGCTGTCCCGCCGGGAATCGGCCCCCGACACAGAGCCCGATAGAGACGGCCGGATTCAGGTGACAACCCGAAATGTGTCCGATGGCATATGCCATCGTGACAACCGTCAGGCCGAACGCCAGTGAAACGCCCAGCAAGCCTATGCCGACGTCCGGAAACGCAGCTGCGAGGACGGCGCTGCCGCATCCGCCCAGCACCAGCCAGAATGTGCCCAGGAATTCAGCCAGAAACTTGTTCATTCAGGCTCCCTCCATCCTTGCGGTGTCCAATCGCTGCCCCTTGCGCCCGCCTCGTACCAGCGCATCCTGGCCGAGCGAGCTTTCGATCATCACCCGCGCCATGTCGGCGGAGCGGCGGAGCAGCGCCACTGCGCCGTCATGCAGGAATTTCGAGTCGCGCACGTACTGCTCGTTGTTCTCCATGTCTTCCGCGCTCCAGCCGCGCGAGTGCGCGATGAACGGGAATTGCGGGAACTGGCAGCCGAGCTCGGCGAAGAAGGTCAGCACCTGGCCGACCACGGCCTGCACGTTGTCCTGGCCGCCGGTGACGATCAGCGAGACGACCTTGTTGCGGAGCAGGTGGCGGTTTGCGGTCGTCTCCTGGTTCTGGATGCAGTTCATGCGCTCGATCATCTTGTAGTAGAGGCTGCTCGCGCCGCCCCAGCGGATCGGCGTCGCGATGACGATCACGTCGGCCCAGTGCACGACGCCCTCGTAGACCTGGTCCATCTGGTCCTTCGAATCCATCTGCGTGATGGAGCACGGCCAAGTGCAGGCCCGCGCGGACTTCGAGTAGAAACCCTCGCAGGCGCGGAACCTGAGGTCGCGGACGCGGATGAGCCGGGTCTCGCAGTTGCAATCCCCGCTTTCGCGCGCATTCGCGAGCGCGTGCAGCAACAGGTCCTCGGAGGTGCTGTAGCGCGGCTGCCGCGCAGTCATCGACGTCGTCGAAATCCCGAGGATGCGTATCGGCCCCGGCTCGCGGCGAGGCTCGCGCGCCAGCGGATGCGGCTCGTGCGGCAGGCGGCCGCGCCTGGTTCGCTGCGCCTCGGACACGAGCACCCGGCCGTTCTCGACCTTCACCGCGTGCGACGGCACGCGGTCGGCTTCGTATCCGGGCTCGCCTTCGCCGGTTTGCCAGTGGAACTTGTAGTAGTGCCAGGGACAGACGACGAAGTCGCCTTCGAGATGGCCGTGGCCGAGCGGGCCGCCGACATGGTTGCAGACGCCGGAGATCGCGCCGAACTTGCCGTCCACGTGCGTGAGCGCGATCCGCCTGCTTCCGACGCGGATCTCCTGCACGGGCCTTGACGCGAGCTCTGCACTCGCGCCGACGTCGATCCACTTATCTTCGGTCACGGCGGACGACCAGCTTCAGCCCCGACCAGATCTCGGACACCGCGCAGACCTTGATGTCGACGAATCCGAGCGGCAATGCGAGCTCCCGGATCGTGTCCTCGGTGATGTCCGTGTTCACGCCCGCTGACTTCTTCGGCCACGAGACCCACACGGGCGTATTGCCGTCGAGCCGCCTGCGATAGGACCGCAGCGCGCCCGCGAGCTCCGCCTTTTCCTTCGCGAAATGGTGGACGATGTCCGCTCCGCCGCGCGACCCGCTCGCGATCCTGGCGCCCTCGGGCAGCGGCGCCAGGAGTTCGCGATATTCCTTCGGTGCGTGCACGACCCTCATCGTCATGCCGGGCTTGATCCCGAGCTTGGCCGCAAGGGGCGTGCCCGAATAGCCGGCCACTAGGCCCGGCTCTGCCCGCGATACAGGAAGGCGACGAGCGCGCCGAGGATCAGCGTGCAGACTGTATCGAAAACGATCTGCTTGACCGCGAGCTCGCCCGGCGTCGGCTGCACGACGTAATAGATGGTGTAGATTGGAATGACGGCGAGGAACGCGACCGCGAGCCCGAAGCGCAGACCCTGGCCGAGCCATGGCTTGTTCTCGACCCCGCGCGCGTAGATCCAGGTAAACGCGCCGGCGAGAAACACGTGCGCGAGGATCATCAGGTGCATCAGCTTTTGCGCTTCTTCTTCGGGCCGCATCAACCCGGTTGCCGCGTAGTCGTCCTTCAAAATCACGCCGTGCACGACGATTCCACAGGCCATGTAAGCGACGAACATGACGAGCCACGCGATCAGGAATTTCTTGTTCATGAATACTCCCCTAGCTGTTGCAAGGCGAATCCATGGCGCGGATCTTACGCCTGCGCAGGCCCGCCGATCAGCACGGAGGTCATCGAGATCGGGCCCTGGACCTTCGCATTGAAAAATTCGGCCTTTTCAGCCGGTTGTTGCAGTGCAATCGAGTACAGCAGGGGGAGGTAATGCTCCGGCGTCGGCACAGCGAGCCGCGCCTCGTCGCGCGAGGGATAGTCGATCAGCGGATCGTGCCGGCCCGCCGCGATGTGCCCGCGAATGTCGGCGTCGCAGCGCTCCGCCCAGGCGAGCGGCGCAGGATTCCGGAAGTCGAACAGGCGGAGGTTGTGGACGAGATTTCCACTGCCGATGACCAGCACGCCCTCGTCGCGCAACGGCGCGAGCTGGCGCGCGAGCGCATAGTGGTGGCGGCCGGGCAGGCTCGTGTCCATGCTGAGCTGGACGACCGGCACTCGGGCTGCCGGATACATCGCGATGAGCACGCTCCAGGCGCCATGGTCGAGACCCCGGCCCGGATCGAGACGCACGCGCTCCGTCGCTACGAGATCCGCGACGCGCCGCGCGAGCGCCGGGTTGCCGGGCGCCGGATAGCGCACGTCGAACAGGGCTTTCGGAAAACCGTAGAAGTCGTGAATCGTCTCGGGCGATTCGGTTGCGGTGACGTACGCTTGCCGGGTTTCCCAGTGCGCCGAGACGCAAAGGATCGATGCCGGTCTCGGCAGCCGCCCCGCGAGCGCGGCCCAGTTCTCGTGGAATTCATTGCGCTCGATAGCGTTCATCGGATTGCCGTGGCCGACGAACAGCACCGGCATCCTCATTGAGGCCGCCTCACCGGTGCTCCAATGCGCGCCGGCCGCCACGCAGCGAATTGCGCACGAAGAGGAAAGTGTCGGCACCGGGCGAAATCGTCATCAGCGCCGCGACGAGCGCAACAGCCGGCACCTGGCCGTCGATCGGATTCACGGCCTGCCGCCCGCGAGCTCGTACACCAATGCAGCGACTTCATCGCGATCGAGAAACAGCATCGTGGCGGAAGCAGCCGGTGGAATGATCGTTGACGACGCCGACTGCCTGCATGAAAGCGTAGCAGATCGTCGAGCCGACGAAGCGGAATCCGCGGCGCTTCAGCTCCTTGCTGAGCGCGTCGGAAAGCGGCGTCCTGGCCGGTACCTGTCGACTCGACCTGAACCGGTTGTCGTGCGGGACTCCGCCGGCGAATTCCCACAGGAACCGGTCGAAGCTGCCGAACTCGCGCTGGACCTTCAGGAAGGCCGCGGCATTCGTGACCGTGCTTTCGATCTTGAGCCGGTTGCGGACGATGCCGGGATCCCGCATCAGCTGCGCGCGGCGGGCGGGGGAAAAGCGCGCGACGCGGGCCGGGTCGAAATCGGCGAAGGCACGCCGGTATGCGTCGCGCTTGTTCAGGATCGTCTCCCAGCTGAGCCCGGCCTGGGCTCCTTCGAGCGTGATGAACTCGAACAGCACGCGATCGTCGTGCACGGGCACGCCCCATTCGCGGTCGTGGTACAGGGCCATGGCCGGCGAGCGGGCCCAGGCGCAGCGATTCATGGATCTGACACGAACAGGCGCAACTCCTCGTTGCCGAATGAAATCATGCGGTCGAAGCGGAAATCCAGCTTGCCGAGAAGGCGGATGGATGGCTCGTTGTCCTGCGTCGTGATGGCGAGGATGCGGCCGAGCCGCAGGGTCCCGCGCGCGTGCTTCATCACCGCGCCCGCAGACTCCATGGCGTAGCCCCGCGACCAGTGCTCGGGAAGGAACGAGAAGCCGATGTCGGGGTCCGGCAGCGTGTCGCGCTTCAGCACGCCGCACATGCCGACCGCGGTGCCGCCGGATTTCAGCGCGACGCGCAGCAGGCCGTAACCGTCGCGGGCATAGCCGGCGACGGGGCCGTCGGCGATGTACCTGCGTGCGTCCTCGAGCGTGTGGACGCCGCGGTCGCCGATGTAACGCAGGAACGACGGTTCATTCACGAGGCGCAGCACGAATTCGGCGTCGTCCTCCGTGAACTCATGCAGCGCGAGCCGCCCGGTCTCGATCACGATCACTGGTGCAGCGCCCAGAACGGCAGCACGGCGCGGTCGACGAAATCGAGCTTTCGGTAGACGCCGATCGCGCGCGTGTTGTCCGCGTAGACGTGCAGGAACGGGACGAAGCCGCGGTCGAACGCGGAGTTGCAGAGTATCGCGAGCAGGCGCTGTGCGTAGCCGCGACCGGTGTAGTCGGGATCAGTGCACACGGCCGAGAGCTCCTGATAGCCGTCGAGCCGCATGCGCTCGCCGGCCATCGCGGCGAGCCGCGGTCCGTCGTAGATCCCGTAGTAGCTGCCCATGTCGAGCGTGCGCGCGCGGAAGAAGCCGGGAAACACGAGCGCGGTGAGCGCGAGCATGTCGTCCGCCTGCGCGGACGTCATCGTGGTCACCGGCGGGCCGGGCACGTCGGAAGCACGCTTGTTGCAGATCATCTGCAGCACGGGCTTTTTCGGCTCGAGCTGCCATCCCGGCGGCGGCTCCGGCGCGACGCCGACGACGAATACGGACTCGGCGTCGTCGACGATGCTCGTCAGCTGGTTGCCGGCACGCGCGGTCGGCTCGGCAATCGCCGCGAACGGCACGACGGCCGCGGGGTATCGCGCGGCGCCATCCGCGGTGATCGCGAGCCCCGCGTGCTGGGTCGTCAGCGAATGCCAGACCGGGTTGTCGAGAGCGTGTGCAGCCACGGACGGGTCAGCTCGCGACGCCGAAGGCACGCCCGATCGCCGCCGTGAGTGCCATCGCGATCGCGCCCCAGAAAGTGACCCGCAGTGCGCCCTTGGCGACGTCCGCCCGGCCCACCCGTGCGGCAATGGCACCGAGTACCGCGAGAAAGGCGAGAGAAAGCGCCGCGACAAGCGGCTGGATCGCGGGCGCAGGCGCCAGGACTGCGGCCAGGAGCGGAAGCGCGGCGCCGCTCGCGAAGGAAGCGCCCGAGGCGAGTGCGGCCTGGATGGGCCGCGCGCGCATTTGCTCCGATATGCCGAGCTCGTCGCGCGCATGCGCCGCGAGCGCGTCTTTCGCGGTCAGCTGGGTCGCGACCTCGGCTGCGAGACGCGGATCGAGGCCGCGGCCCACGTAGATGGCGGCGAGCTCCCGGTGTTCGGCCTCGGCGTCGGTCTCGAGCTCGCGCCGTTCGCGCGCGAGATCCGAGCGCTCCGTGTCGGCCTGCGAGCTCACCGAAACGTATTCGCCGGCCGCCATCGACATGGCGCCGGCCACGAGGCCGGCGAGGCCGGCGATCACCACGGCGCTGCGGTCCGCGCCGGCGGCCGCGACGCCGATTACGAGACTCGCGGTCGAGACGATTCCGTCATTCGCTCCGAGGACCGCCGCCCGGAGCCAGCCGACGCGGCCCGATCCATGTCGTTCGCCGTGACGCATCTCACTTCTGGTTGACCGCGTATCGCCCGGGGCCGATCAGGGCGAGAGCGATCGCCGAGAAGAAGTACATGTATTCCTTTTCGATCTCGAGGCCGCCGGACTGGGCATTCAGGGTAAAAAGCTCCGAACCGAAGACAAGGCCCAATGCGAAAAGCATGTTGACCGCGATCAGCCAGGCGCCGATCCGAGAGTAGTAGCCGACGATGACCAGAAGTGGGGCGACGATCTCGCCGACGTACACGCCGTACTTGAAGAACCCCGGGAGGCCCGCCGAGGCGAGCGCGCCATCGAGCCAGTCGATGCCGTGGGTCAGCTTGCCGATGCCATGCAGCAGGATGAGAAAGCCAAGCGTGACGCGCAGGATCAGCTTGCCGGTGCTTTCATTCATGGGGCGACTCCATTGGGTTTCGGGGTGGCCGCACGGCGTAGGATACGACCCATGGGCGATCCCCGCGACAAGGACCACCTTGACGAGCTGCTGGACAAGGCGCTCGCAGGCACCTTTCCGGCCAGCGACCCGGTCTCAAGCCTGGGCGCCACGCGCCGCAGACCAGCGCGCGACGAAGGCGAAAAGGAGGCCGACCAGAAGGACGTGGGCCAGCAGGCCGTCGATGAACCAGTAGGCGATGAAAGGCGGGGGAGTCGCCCTCGAGAGAGGCACCACGACGTAATTCATCGCGACCCAGGTCAGTAGGCCGTAGCCGACACCGGCCGCGACGGATTTCGCGATCATCCACGCAAAGCGGCGGCAGGCGAACCAGTAGACCGCCGCCATTCCGAACATGATGAAGAAATGCAGGAAGAGGCCGAGCGCCGCGCTTCCCGTCCCGCCGGCAAAGGCCGCCTTGCCTTCTACGCCGGCGGCGATTGCCTGCAGGATGACCGACGCCTTCGTGCCGCCGTAGAGACGCCAGAAGACGATCGCATTCACGATGTCGAGCAGGCCAGCGGCGAAGCCGCCGCCCAGGATGACGTCGGCCGCGCGTGGCTTCATCAGGATTTCGGGCGGCCGAACAACAGCAGCAGCGCACCGACCGCAATCGCGCCTCCTGCGACCCACTTCGGAATGCCGACCGTCTCCTTGTCCTTGACCGACAGCTCGATGCCGGCGATGTCGGCTTCGTGCGTCTCCTCCGTGTAGCTGAACTGGCCATTGGCCAGCCCGAATATGCCGCCGGCGATCAGCAGGGCCGCGATCACGGGAATCATCCACTTGTTCATGACTTGTTCTCTCCTTCTCGGATTTGTTCGGCGGCGGTCAGGGCCTTTACGTCGGCGACGATCATCGTGCCCGTTCCTTCGTTGGTGAACACCTCGGCGAGGACGCTGTCGCGCGCGTTGTAGGAAATGACGTGCACGCGGCGCACGCCGCCGCGGATCGCGGACTCGATCGCCGAGGATTTCGGCAGCATGCCGTCCTCGAGGCTGCCTGATTTCTCCAGGCGCTTGAGGCCTTGCAGGTCGGTGTAGGACACGAGCGATCGCGGGTCGTCGCGGCGCTCGAGGATGCCCGGCGCTCCCGTGCAGAGGATCAGCTTCTCGGCTCCGAGGGCGGCACCGATGGCGGCCGCGACGGTGTCTGCATTGATGTTGAGGACGACGCCGGCATCGTCCGCGGAGACAGGGCTGATGACGGGCATCAGGCCGGCGTCGAGCTCCTTGCGGATCACCATCGTGTCGATCGACACGATGTCGCCGACGTAGCCGTAATCCACGGGCTCGCCGTCGACGTGGACCGGCGGCCGCCGGTTGGCGCGGACGAGGCCCGCATCCACTCCGGAGAGTCCGACCGCGTCGATTCCGACCTCGCGGCACGTCGCGAGGATCCGCGTATTGATGAGGCCGTTCAGGACCATCGTCGTCGCGTCGATGGAGCGGTCGTCCGTGATGCGCCGGCCGCGCACCATGCGCGGCTCGATGCCGAGCGAGCGTTGCAACTCGTCGAGCTGCGGCCCGCCGCCGTGCACCAGGACCACGCGTATGCCGAGGTGGTGCAGGATCGAGATCTGCTCGATCAGCGAGCGCGTGCCCGCGACGTCGCCGAAGATGGCGCCGCCGGCCTTGATCACGAATATCTTGCCCTTGTAGAGGCGGATGTACGGGGCGGCGCCGCGAAGCGCTGCGATCACTGCACCCTGGTCGATTCGATGCGTCACCATCATGTCCACCCTGGAGCTGGAGCAGTCAATCCGTCGGTCTCCCCGAAGCCGAGCAGGCGGTTCATCCACTGGATCGCGCCGCCCGCGGCACCCTTCACGAGGTTGTCGACGACCGACATCACGACGATCGTCCGGCCGTCCGCGACCGCCGACAGGTGAGCATAATTGCTCGCGACCACATCTTTCATCCGCGGCGGCTCGTCGAGCACGCGGACGAACGGCCGGCCCGCATAGAAACCGCGGATCGCCGCGACGGCCTCCGCGGTGTCGAGCGGCTTGCGGAGCGCGGCCTGCACCGTCGCGTGGATGCCGCGCGCAAAGGGCCCGGAGTGAGGCACGAACGCGATCCTTCCGTCCTTTCCGGTGGCCGCGCGCGCGAGCGCGTTGAGCTCGGCGCTATGGCGGTGCGTCAGCGCATTGTAGGCATAGAGGTCGCCGTGCCGGAGCGGGTGGTGCGTCCCGGCGATCGGGCTGCGGCCCGCGCCGGTGCTGCCCGTGACCGCCGAGGCGAAGATCGGGGGCTCCACGAGGCCGAGCTTGAGCAGCGGGACCGTCGCCAGCAGCGAGGCGGTGACGAAGCAACCGGGATGCGCGACGTGCGGAGTCGGCGCGCGGTCGAGGTGCTCCGGCACCGCGCAGGTGAAGTCGGAAAGGCGCGCCGGCGCGCCGTGCGGGTGCTTGTACACCCGCTCGTACTCGGCGGGCTCCGCGAAGCGGAAATCCGCGGAGATGTCGACGACCGAGGGCTTCGCGCCCGCGGCCTCCGCGCGCTTCAGGATTCCGTCGATCAGCTTGTGCGAGACGCCATGCGGTGCGGCCGCGAGGACCGCGCTGCGCCGCGTCCCGGCCGCCAGTTCGGCGGCCTCGGCGATCGACACGTAGCGCAAGTCGCCGCAGGCAGCCGCGAGGTGCGGAAAAGCCTTCGCCACCGGCTCGCCGGGCTGGCTGTCGGAAGCGATGCCGGCAAGTTCCAGCCGCGGATGGCCGAGGGTGAGCCGCAGCAGCTCGCCGGCGACGTAACCCGTGCCGCCGAGAATGATCGCGGGAACGCGCCCGGTCATTCCTCGGCCTCACCCTCGATCTCGCCGGAATGGGCGACGGACTCGAGTCCCGAGGACCCGATCACGCTGTCCCCGAGCGCCGCGCCATTGGTCATCGCGTTGAACGCAGGGACCTTCAGCTGTTCGCGGATGATGTCGACGCCGACCGAGTTGTCGGTCGACGGTCCCGTGACCGCGGCCGGCTCGATGCCGAAGCGCTCGCGCAGCAGCTTGACGCCGCCCCAGGCGGCGACGGGATCGTTGGCGGACAGCACGACGGCCGTGAGCGCCTTGCGGATATCCGGCGCGTCGAGGATGGCTTCGACGCCATAGGCGCCGAGGATGCCGTCGCCGAGCTCGAACACGATGACGTCCGGCCTGCCCGCCGCCATCTCCGTCAGCATCGTGCGCGTGAGCGCCGGGCCGGTCTTCGGCGTCGTCGTCACGATGCCGAAATCCGTGAAGATCATGGTGCGCCGCGCGCCGGAATCCTCGAACGCGAGAATGTCGCGGCGCAGCGATACGCCGGTCGCCTTGAAGCCGTCGACGACGAGCCCGCGGTGCCGCATGCGGGAGATCATCGCGCAGGCGGCCGCCGTCTTCCCCGCTTCCATGCAGGTGCCCGCGAGGGTGACGACGGGCACGCCGTTCGTCTGGAGCACGGCGTCGTAGTCGAGCTTGCGCATGCCGACGCGTGCGGGCACGCCGATCCGCTCGCCGAGGTAGGGGAAGTGCAGGACCGTGCCGAGCACGCGGCAGTCGAATGGCCGGCCCTTGTCGGGATTCACGGAATCGCAGACGCCGAGCACGCCGCCGATGTTCAGCATCTGGATCACGTCGCCGGCCGCGAGCTTCGTCGGCAGGTGCCCCGAATAGCCGAACAGCGCCTTGCGGTGGCCTAGCGCGCCGACGACGACGTTGCCGCGCGCGACCTTGGCCATGCGGCCGCTCGTCAGCTCGAGCGTGTTGTACTGCGACTTGTTGGTCAGGATCTCCACCGCCAGCACGACGCCTTCCTCGCAGGGGATGTCCGTCGAAATGCGAAGCTCGTGCGACAGCCCGCAGGCCTGGGTCACGGAGGAGATCTTGTCGACGATGATCGACTTCATGGTGGAGGGCTTGCGCGGCATTGCGGGGTTCCCTAGTCCTCGATCCGGTATTCGATGTCGGCGGCGGACTCCTTGCCCGATTCGGCCGAGATCACCCAGCGATCGCCGATCGTATAGCGGAGCTTCAGCGTATTGATCTCGTCCACGAGCGAGATACCGTAGCTGACATAGAGTCGCGGCGACAGATATTTTCCAAGCACGAGCTCGCTTCCGGAATCCGCGCCCTGAATGACGCCGACGTCGTCGAGCCCAACGTACTTGCCGACCTGCCCGGCGAGGAACGCGCCGCCTTGCTGTGTCGTGGTCAGGTCGCTCTCGGCCCCGGGATCGCCCTGGATGCTCGAGCGGCCGACGATCAGCATCGATGCGATCTGCGCCTGCGGAAGGCTCGGCTCCGAGAACAGGGTGAGCTGGGGCCGCCGCAGCGGTCCGCGCGCGATGACGCCGACCTTATAACCGGGCAGCTCGCGCATCGCGCGCAGGTCGACGCCGGGGTCGGTGATCGGACCGCCCGCAAACAGCAGCCGTCCCCGCTCGATCTCGAGCTCGCGCCCGTAGGCCCTGAACTCGCCTTCCTTCACCATGAGCTCGCCGGACCCGACCGTGCTTTCGCGCGGTGCGGTTCGCGTGCGCACGACCCCGGTGACCGTCGCGCTGAGTCCATAAGCCTTGACCGCGACCTTGTCGCCGAGCGACAGGCGGACATCGCTCGTGACTTCGAAGCGCTCGCGGCCGGCCTCGGACGGCTCCGGCCGGAGGATCTGTTCGTCGGACGAGACGAGCACCGCGTCCGCGGTGTCGGCCGGCGTGATGCGCGCTTCGGGGATTGCGATTTCGCCTTTCACGTCAATGCGACGGTCATCGAGCGTGAACCGGAGGTCCGGCGAGGCGAAAACGCGGGCTTCCGGCACGTTCGCGACGAGCAGGCGATTGCCGGTCATGCTGAGCTCGCCGTTCAGGCGCCGATCCTGCCAGCCGAGCCGGCCGTCGATCGCAAGCGATCCTTCGCCTGCCTTGCCCCTGGCGTCGAGCGTGAGCGATGTGTCATTCAGACGCACTGACGCCTGGAGGTCCCGCATGCGGAGGTTCGTCAGGTAGAAATCGAGCGAGCCCTGGCTGAGGCGCGCCTCGCCCTCCAGCGCGGGCGCCGCCACGCGGCCGGCGACGGTGAAATCGAGGGCCGCCTCGCCGGAGGCGTTGTCGATCGTCTGGACGAGGAGCGGCAGCAGGCCGAGTTGCCGCGTCCTGCCCTTGACGCTCCCGCTGACCGGCAGGTCGCCGATTGCCCTGCCCGGGACACGCGTGGCCTCGAGCGCCACCGCGAGGTCGAGATCTGCGGCGTCGGTCACCCGCAGGTCGAGCCGATGCCTTTGCGGTTCGGCGACGAGCGCGAGGCGAGTCAGGCCGAGCGCCACCGTCCTGTCCGCGCCGCTCGACGACTGGTAGACGAGGGCCGCGTCGCGGACCTCGGCCCGGATGTCCGCGACCCAGGGCGAGCCGGCGCGTGCGGATGCCTCGGCATCCACGACGAGCAGTCCGCGGAAGCGCGGCGCGCCCAGTCTTTCCACGTCGAGCGCCTCGAGCGGAAATGATTCCGTCGCCGCTTTCACCGACCAGTCGCCCGTGGCCTTCCAGCGTCCTTCGAAGCAGAAGCGCCGCGTGTCGTAGACGAGGCAGAGCGGGTCGAGCGCGGCGTCCTCGCGGCTCGCGGCGAGCCGGGTCGCGGCCTCGAGCCGCCAGGGCACGATGCGCGGACCGCTCGCGGCGATCTCTTCGAGCTGCAGCGTGTAGCGATCGTCGACCCAGGCTCCGCGGCCGCGGAGCGCTACCGCGTCCTTGCCGCTGCCTGTGCGAAACGTCAGCTCGTGATCCTTCGGCAGGCCGTCGAGCGAGAGCCGCGTGTCCGTGACGGCGAATCCCCCGACCGTGATGCCGTTGGAGCGCAGGCGAAGCCAGGAGTGCTCGCGCCCGTCGCGGTCGATGTGCGCGTCGGCCGAGAGAATGACCGCCCGATGCGATCCGTAGGCCAGGTCGTGGCCGGTGAATCCAAGGGCAAGGCTGCGCTCGCGCACCTGCAGTGTCGCGTTCACGCGCCCGCCGAGCTCGGGCAGGAAGGCGGAGAGGTCGTCCGAAACGAGGCGCGCGTCGAGATTGGCGCCGCGGCCGAGCACGCCGTCGATCTCGAGCCGGGCCGGCCCGAGCGCGAGCGCGACGTCCTGGAACTCGGTCTGGTCCCTGCCGTGCCGGACGCCGCCGCTGCCGCTCGCCCGTTGCCCGCGGAACTGTCCCGAGAGGTTCCGCATGCTGGCGGACCAGGGAGAATCCTCGTCGAAGCCCGAACCCGCTCCCTTGAAGTCGAAGGCAAGCCGGCCCGGAAGCTCGTTCCGGAACTTCGACGGGTCGATGTTTGCCGCACGGCCCGACACGGACCAGTCCTGTGCTTCGCCGCGGCCGAGCGTGCCGCGAAGCGAGACGCGGCCGCCGAGCACCCGCCACGCGGATTCGTCGATGGCGATCTCGGCGGTCGTGAAGCGGCCGGCGGCACTGCCGGAAAACGGCGGACCGCCCGCGGGCTGGAAGTCGCCACTCACGCGGTAGCTGAACTCGGTCCAGCCGCGGGCCTCGAGGCTGCCGCGCGAAGAGGTCAGGAGCGCGTCGCCTGTCAGCGGCCACCGGAAACCGGTCCAGTTCGCGGTCACGTCGTATGAAAGGTCTTCCGCCACCGCCATCGTGCCTTTCGCGCGGATGACCGTGGCGGGCGCAGCTTCGAGCCGGACGGATTCGATCGTGACGACCCGCTCGGCAAGACTCGCCCGGGCGTCCACGCCAACGCCGGATTCGGGAAGGCCGCTGCCATGGACGACGCCCTGCGCCGCGTAGCGAGACCGATCGCCTTCGATCGCGAGAACGGCCTGCACGGGTCCGACGGGCGGATTCGCGATCCACTGCGCGAGGTCGAGCTTCTCGATCTCGGCCTTTCCCTGCCAGGCGAACCTGGAAGTGAGATTCCTGATCTCGGCCGTGACGCGACCCAGGCCCGGAACGCCGACTCGCGCGTCGACGAGCAGGCGATCGAGGTCGCCGACGGCGTGTGCTATGCCAACGACGCGACGCTCGTCCGACAGCGACCATGCCGCATTGACGTCGAGCGCGACCGGATCGCGCGCGAACAGACTGCCGCTTGCGCCGGCGATCGCCCAACCCGGCGAGCTGGCGCGCGCGCCGTCGAACTCGATCCGGCTCTTCGCGAGCTTCGCGGAACCCCGGATGTCCCGGAAAGGCACTTCCGTGCCATTCGGCGCCACGATCAGGAGGCGCGCCACCGTTGCCTCGTCGATCACGACCGTGAGCCAGCCCGGCATGAACCGGGGAGGGCGCGATGGGCCGGACGGCGGACGCAGGCGAATTGTCGCCTCCGAAACGCGCACGCCCTCGGCGGAAATCCGCCCCGCGAGGATCTCGAGCGGCTCGTAGTCGGCTTCGAGACCCGCGACGCGGATCGAAGCCCGCGGATGGTCGATCTCGATGGATGTGATCGAAAGCGGCCCGATCAGGCGCCCGCTCGCGCCCTCGACCCGGATCTTCACGGCATCCAGTGACTCGACGACCAGAACGGCGCGCTTGAGCCCGGCCTCCGTCGCGGCGAGCCAGGTCGCGAGCGCAATGACGATGAGCAGCCCGAGCGTGAGCCCAGCGAGCAGCCAACGAACCCATTTTCGCGCCGGCAACCGCATTTCAGAATTCCGGCGTGAAATTGATGTGCAGGCGCGGGCTGCGATCCGGGTCCGAGATCGACTGCGCGACGTCGAGCCCTACGCTCAGGAAGGGCAGCCGGTAGCGCACGCCGATTCCGACCGAGTACTCGAGCGGGTCGCCGAACTTGTTGAAGGCGTTGCCCGCATCGACGAATACGGCGCCCACGAAGTTCCTCGGAAAGTCGCGCTGCAGCTCGACGGTCGCAGTCAGCAGGTGACGGCCGCCCACCTTGTTGCCGTCCGCGTCGACCGGCGACAGCTCTTCGTAGCCGTAGCCTCGGACGCTGTTGTCGCCCCCGGCGAAGAACCGGTACTGCGCCGGCAGGTCCTGGAACTCGCCGACCGTGCTCGCGCCGACTTCACCGCGGAGCATCAGCCGCCACTTGTCGGCCAGCTTGAATCGGTGCTCGTCGCTCACGACCGCGCGCAGGAAACTCGTGTCCGAGCCGAGCGTCTCCGTCGAGGCGAGCAGCTTGACCTGGAAGCCGCGCGGCACGGTATTGATCCCGAGGAAGTCCTGCGGCAGGCGCGCGTAGGAGATGCCGGGCACGATCAATGCGGTCCGGTTGCGGTCGACGAGCGTCGAGTCGCCGGAAACGGTCGTGACCTTGTCCTCGGTGTCATCGAGCGTCGCGGACAGCACGCGCTGCCACTTGCCGCGCACCTGCGTCAGCCCGACCGTGAATGTCCCGCCCGTGGTTTCGACGTCCGCGCTCTGCTCGTTGAAGATGCGAAGCCCGTACGACAGCTTCTCGAGGGCGGGATCGGTCCAGGGAACGATGTAGGTGAGGCCGGCGGACTTCTCGACGTTGGAAGCCTGGACTTGCGCACGCAGGCGATGGCCGCGCGTGTTGAGTCTGCGGTCCTCCCAGCCCAACGTGCCGCGGACGCCCGTGTCCGTTCCGTAGCCCGCGGCGATGGTATAGAGGTGCCGCCGGTTCGGTTCCGAGGTGATGCGGATCGGGGTGACCCTGTTCTTCCGGTCGCGCTCCTCGGGCAGGACCTCGACGAGGGAGAAGTATTGCGAGTCGTCGAGCGCAAACTGCGTGCGGAGCAGCGCCTCGGCGTCGAACCAGTCCCCTTCGCGGTAGCGGAGGTAACGCCGGACGAGGCCCGGGCGCAATGCGCTCTGCTCGATCGTCGTCGGGCCGAAGCGGTAGCGCTCGCGAGTATCGAGTGTCACGTACGCGCGCGCAGTGCGCGTCGCCGGGTCGACGAGGAGCTCGCCGCGCGTGAACTCGGCGTCGAGATAGCCGTGGCCGAGCGCCGCGCGCAGCAGCTCGCCCTTCAACTGGTCGTAGGCGGAATGGCTCAGCCGCTCCCCGGTCCGGAGCGGCGACCTCGCGAGGGCTTCCCGCATGAACGTCTCGTCGCGACCGGTGCCTGTGATCGCGACTTGCTGTTCCACCAGCATCACGGGCGTGCCCGGCTCGATCTTCACCCGGACGTGCCAGCGGCCTCCGGCCTCCTCGAACTCGGTCGAGACGCGCGGTTCGTAGTAGCCGAACGGGCGCAGTGCGGTCCGCGCCTCGGCGGGCGCGCGCTGCACGAGCCGCCCGACCATCTCGGTATCGAGCTCATCCGAGCTCGAGAGGCGGTGCAGGCTCGACATGGCCCGCACGTTTTCAAGGAGAGGACCCTCCACTCCCTCGAACGTGATGTCGATCTTCGATTCTTCGTCTTTCTTGCCGAATGACGGGAGCGACGGCAGGGCCGCGAACGCCGGCGGCGCGGCGAGAGTCGCCAGGCACAGGGCGGCAACCAGGTGGCGAAACATATGAAAAGTCAGACCCGGCGCCGGCGCCAGCGTTGCAGTGCGAAGGCTCCGAGCACGAGCACTGCGATCAGGGCAATGAGCGGCAGCAGGAATGCGATGCTCGAGAGGAGGACCGAGCCCGCGAGTTCCGCGGTCGAGTAAACGGGATTCCCGAGGCCGGCCGCGGCCGCTCCGGTCTTCGCGCGGCCGACGGCGTTCAGCGCATGGCCCACAGTTGCGACCGCACCGCCGGCACCGATCGCAGTGAGCCAGCGGAGCCAGTCCGGCAGCCCCACCATCACGCCCGCCGCCGCGACGATGCCGGCCGCGACTGCGACGGGCGCGCCGATGAGGTCGAGCGCGTGATCGACGCCGGGCACGTAGTAGGCGGCGATCTCCGTCAGTGTCGCCACCGACAGTGCGACCAGCACGATCGGCTCGCCGAGCCAGTCGAAGCCGCGCGCGGGCTCGACGTAGCCGAAATGAATGGCGAGGCCCGCGGCGAGCAGCGGCACGAAGGCGCGGAAGCCCGCGGCCGCGGCGAGCGCGAGGCCGGTCGCGACCGAGAGCACGATGCTCAGGGGTTCAGCCATTCCTGGATCAGGCGGTAGGCGATCGATTGCGAGAACGGCATCGTCGATCCGCCCGCGAGCTCGTCGCGATGGAACCAGCGTGCGTCCTCGAGTTCGCGGTCGCCGATGCGGACCTCGGTCGTCAGCGCCTGCGCGCGGAAACCGAGCATCAGCGAGCGCGGGAAAGGCCAGGGCTGCGACGACTGGTAGGTCATCGCGCCCGTTTCGATTCCGGTTTCCTCGAGCACCTCGCGCCGCACGGCGTCCTCGAGGCTCTCGCCCGGCTCGACGAAACCCGCAATCGTCGAATAACGGCCGGCTGGCCAATCGGGCTGCCGGCCGAGCAGCGCGCGATCGCCGTCGGTCACGAGCACGATGATCGCGGGGTCGACGCGCGGGAAGAACTCCGTGCCGCAGCCCTTGCGCGCGCACACCATCACGCGGCCGTTCTTCTCCGGCGCCGTCGGAGCGCCGCAGCTGCCGCAGAAGCGGTGGCGGTGGCGGAACGAGATCATTGCGCGCGCGTAAGCGAGCACGCCCGCTTCCTCGTGCGGCAGGAGCGAGGCGGCGAGGCGCAGGTCGGCGAACTCGGCGCCGCCCTCGAGCGGCGGCGGGTCGTCGGACTCGATCTCGGTCGTGAAGACCGCAAGCCCGCGGTATTCGCCGAGCAGGATCAGCTCGTTGACGTCGATCCCGGCGAAGGGCCCGCTGCCGAATGGCAGCAGGCAGGCGCTCGGGGAGGGAAGCCGCACGACGGGACAGCGCGACTTCCAGACGGGAATCAGGCGCGCCGAACCCCCGGCGATCGCTTGCGCGACGGAGTCGGCGTCGGCATTGGCGAGCTTGAGTCGATCGACATGCGGCCCGGCGAAGACGTTGGGGCGCATTCCTTTCCGTTCCTGGCAGGTGAAGCCGTCATTCTAGCAGTCGCCTACCGAGAGACCGGGGCGGGCCGGCGGCCGGCTCGACGCGCAGAACTCGCAGGCCTTCGGCCGTTCCGCGTATCGCATGACGACGAGGAGGCTGCCACATCCCTCGCAGTCGTCGAGGCAGATCTCGTTCTGCTTCTCGAGCGAGCGCAGGAGATGGCAGGCATGCTCGAAGGAGATTTGCGGTTGCTCGAACAGGCTCGCGAACGTCTCGTAGGCCTCGCAGAAGCGCTCGCCCCAGCGAAGCTGCTCGACGGCGCCCGGCACTGCGGTGTTTTCGCGCTTCAGGAGGCCCAGGATGCAGAGGAGGGTGGCGAGCCCGGCCGCCTCGCGGCGAATTCCGGCGTTGCGCATGAAGAAAGCGCTCTGGCGCGGGCTCTTGCCGCGATGGCGACGGACGTCGCGGCGGCCCGCGTCCGCGACGTAGGAGCGGTAGAGCTTGCGGATCCGGTCGTCGGTGAGGCCTGTCCAGCTTCGGATCGTGCGCGTGCGCGCCTCGTGCCGGATGAGCCGCAAGGCCAGGTCGAGCCGCAGCCGGTCGCGCGTGTATCGGTCGTCGGTGATGCGCATGGATTGCCTTGACGGTATGGAATGGTACTGGTAGTTTCACACCAGTCAATCCTAAGCCGGCCCCAGAGCCGGCGATTCGAGTAATGGCACGTCTACGGGGAGAAATGCCATGAATCGCCAACAGCCACTCGCGCTCGCGCCGCCTGCCGGCGACGCGGACTGGACCGAACACAGCTTGCTCGACGGCGCGACGCGCCGTGCGCTCGGCTCGATCAATCTCGCGTTTCTCGATCTCGCGATCGAGCTGGCGGAGGAGGGCCGCCTGAAGCAGATCGCGGGGCTTCCGCCTCGCGCGATCGACGCGCTGATCGATCCGGAGGCCGGACTGCGGCTCTGCGAGCGGCTGCCGTATGCGCTCTTCGACTTCCGGTTCTCCGACGGCAATTTCTGGTCCGCCGAGATCGCGGCGGCGGGCGGCGTCCAGGACGCGAGCGCACTGCCTGCGGTCGACGAGCGGGTGGTCGGCTTTGCGCGGGCGGCGATCATGGTGGCCTGGCACCTCTCGCAGACGCGCACGGCGGGCGCGCGGCTCGTATTCGGAGCGTCGCCGGCGACGATCGCCGCGATCGCCTCGATGCCGGTCGCCGCTGTCGAGCGGCTCGCGCGGCGCGTGGCGCCCGCGCTGTCGGCGCGATTCGGCGCGCGCGCGAGATTCTGGCTGCAGTTCGAAGGCTGCGCCGTGCGGCCCGACGACCAGTCGGTGAACCTGCTGCGCCAGCTCGGATTGCAGATACAGGGCGCGGAAAGCGCGCGAGTCCAGGCCCTGCAACGGCGTCACCGCCGGAGTGTCGCTTGAGATAATCTCGCGCCTCATGCAGGCGCTCTCGATCCGCGGCTTGACCAAGACCTACGCGAATGGCGTGCAGGCCCTGCGCGGCATTGACCTCGACGTCCAGGAAGGCGATTTCTTCGCCCTGCTGGGGCCGAACGGCGCCGGCAAGACGACGACCATCGGCATCATCATGTCGCTCGTCGAGAAGACCGGAGGCAGCGTCTCCGTCTTCGGCCACGACGTGGATCGCGAGCTCGACCGCGCGAAGAGCTGCATCGGCCTCGTCCCGCAGGAGATCAATTTCAACCAGTTCGAGAAGGTGTTCACGATCATCGTGAACCAGGCGGGCTTCTACGGCATTCCGCGCAAGCTCGCGATCGAACGGTCGGAAAAGTACCTGCGGCAGCTGCAGCTGTGGGACAAGCGCGACCAGATCGCGCGCTCGCTCTCCGGCGGGATGAAGCGCCGCCTCATGATCGCGCGCTCGCTGGTGCACGAGCCTCGCCTCCTGATCCTCGACGAGCCGACCGCGGGCGTCGACATCGAGATCCGGCGGAGCATGTGGGGATTCCTGCGAGCCATCAACGAGCAGGGGACGACGATCATACTGACGACGCACTACCTCGAGGAGGCGGAGAGCCTCTGCCGCCACATCGCGATCATCGACGGCGGCCGGATCATCGAGAACGACACGATGGCGGGAGTCATCCGCAAGCTCTCCCAGGAGACTTTCGTCCTGAATTTCCGCGCGGCGACGGCTGCGCCACCCGCGCTGCCGGGCTACGTGTCGCGCATGACGGACGATCACACGCTCGAGGTCGAAGTCACGAAGGAGCAGAGCCTGAACGACATCTTCTCCCGCCTGTCGCAGCAGGAGATCGAGGTCGTCAGCATGCGCAACAAGGTGAACCGGCTCGAGGAGCTCTTCATGCGCCTCGTGAAGCGCTGAAATGGAAACGGACTCCCTCGCGCGCATCCGGCGCATCGGCTTCCAGACGATCGTGCGCCGCGAGTACGGGCGGATCATCCGCATCTGGGGGCAGACGCTCGTGCCGCCCGCGGTCACGGCCGCCCTCTATTTCGTCATCTTCGGCAGCCTGATCGGCCGCCGCATCGGGCAGATGGACGGCTACGACTACATGCAGTACATCGCGCCGGGCCTCATCATGATGGCCGTGATCAGCAACTCATACGGCAACGTCGTGTCCAGCTTCTTCGGCGCGAAGTTCGGCAAGCACATCGAGGAGCTCCTCGTCGCCCCGCTGCCGAACTGGCTGATCGTGCTCGGCTACGTGTCGGGCGGCCTGATGCGGGGGCTGCTGGTCGGCGTCGTCGTCACCATCGTCACGCTCTTCTTCACCAGGATTCCCGTCGCGCATCCGGTCCTCATACTCGGATCGGTCGTCCTCACTTCGGTCGTGTTCGCGCTCGGCGGGTTCTTCAATGCCATCTTCGCGAAGAACTTCGACCAGATCTCCTGGTTCCCGACCTTCGTGCTCACGCCGCTCATTTACCTCGGGGGCGTGTTCTATTCCGTCTCGCTGCTGCCTGCCTGGGCAGAGCGCCTCTCGTACGTAAATCCGATCCTGTACATGGTCAACGCATTCCGCCACGGCTTCCTCGGGACCAGCGACGTGGATCCGGGGCTTGCCTTCCTCATCATGTCGGCGTTCGCGATCGCGATGTACGCGATCGTCGTCGTCCTGATGAATCGCGGAACGGGCATCCGGGAATAGGCGGGCGCGGCCATGTGCGGGCGGTATGCCTTCTTTTCCCCGGCCGAGGCGGTCAAGAGGACCTTTGCGCTCGACGACGTCCCGGACCTCGAACCGCGCTACAACATCGCGCCGACGCAGGACGTGGCGGCCGTGCGCGCCGGCGAGGAAGGCACGCGCGCGTTCGCGATGCTGCACTGGGGGCTCGTGCCGAAATGGGCGAAGGAGCGCGCGATCGGCAACCGCATGATCAATGCGCGATCCGAGACCCTCGCCGAGAAGCCGTCGTTCCGCGACGCCTTCAGGAAGCGGCGCTGCCTCGTGCTCGCCGACGGCTGGTACGAGTGGCAGGTCGCGCCGGGCGGCAAGCAGCCCTGGTTCATACGCTTGAAGGACGCGCGGCCGTTCGCCTTTGCCGGCCTGTGGGAGCGATGGAAAAATCCTGCGGACGGCTCGTTGCTCGAGTCCTGCACGATCGTGACCACGGACGCCTCGCAGTCGATCAAGAAAATTCATGAGCGCATGCCCGTGGTGCTTGCAGAGGCAGACTGGGACCGCTGGCTCGACACCGCGTTCTCCGACACCGACTTGCTGTCGGAGCTGCTCCGGCCGTTCGAGCCTAAATCGCTGGAAGCCTGGCAGGTGAGCCGCGAGGTCAACGCGCCGAAGAACCAGGGGCCCGAGCTGATCGCCCAGGCCGACTAGCCTACTTCTGCGTCCAGGCGCCTGCCTTGGACTTGTAGTACCAGCCGGCACGCGCATTCGCGATCCAGCGCTCGGCGAAGGTGCTGCGGATGTCCGCTTCCCATTCCGGATGGCCGTTCGCGCTTGCGATCTCGCGGTACAGAGAATTGCGGTCGGCGTTGTCGTCGGCGACCAGCTTGCGGAGCTTGTTGCGGTCGGCGAGCGGCACGGCGTTGGCGTCGCGGATCTCGACGAGCCCGTCCGAAGTCAGGCCGACGGCGCCGGAGCTGAAGAACCCCTCGAGTTCCGGCGCCCGGCCCTTCATCGACGCCGTGAGTGCGCGGATTGCCGGGCTCGAGATGTCGATGTCGGCCTGCGCCTGTGCGGACGGGATCACGAATTCGAGCGCGCCGCCGAGGGCCGCGACCATGAGTTCGCCCGCGTCCCGGCCGGTCGATGTCTGCTCGTTCCCTTCCGGCTTCGGCCCTTTCTCCGGGCCCCAGATGTCCTCGATGATCCGGTCAGCCGCCTTTTCCGCGGCGGCCGCAGGAAAATAGACGTTGATCGTCACGCAGGCGGCGAGCACCAGGCAAAAGGTGGCGAGCAGTGCGGTGATCCAGCGGAACATGGAGGTCATTTTCGGCTCCCCGGCTGAACGGTTCCTGAACCGATTCTAGCGCAGCGAATTACGTCACTCGACGACGATTTCCGATTCCATGACGGTGCCGAGCTGCCGGACGAGCGTGGTCCAGGCAACCCGCGTCTGGCTGCCGATGACGTCGATGCGCGGCAGGCCCGAGCCCTTCACGATGTAGTAGCCGCCGGGCGCCGGCAACACGCCGCCCATGACGCAAATGTCGTTCGCGAGCCGGCAGCTCAGGCCCAGGCGGTCGTAGCGGAAGTCGTCGAAGAACTTCAGGAAGCCGCCCTGAAGCGCCGCGGCGACGCCGCCCCCGCTGCCGCCGCCGATGCTCGACAGGTTCGTGACCGCGCGCTGGCTGATCCGGTGCTTCGAGCGATCGTCCGGCGGCGTGTAGAGGAAGGCGTCGAAGGCCTCCGGCATCCACCCGAAAGTCTCGAGGTCCGCGATGCGGCCGGACAGGCGCCCAGTGATCATGCCGAACTCGAATGTCCGCGTGACGAGCGCGAGGTCGAGGTCCTGGATGTCGATGCTCGCGTGCATGCGCGGGAACTTCCCGAGCGGCTCGCGCAGGCGGAGGTCCCGGACGACGACGCGGCCATCGAAGACCGAAGCCTCGAGATTGCCGTCGAGCGTCACGACTCCCTGCCGGAGCTGGAGGCCCGGAATTCTGCCGGCGAGCCCTCCCTGGAACTCGGGCCAGCCAAAAGCGCGCGACAGCAGGGCGACGCTGATCGGCTCGATCTCGGCATCGAAGCGCACGTACATCGCGTCCGTTCCCGCGTGGCGGACGCGAAGCGTCTCGATCGCGAGGCCGCCGTCGAAGACGGGGAGCGTCACCGGCTCGAGCAGGCGGAAGTGCCGGCCGGTCGTCGCAAACGGCAGCTCCGCCGGGCCAAGCTCGAGGCCCCAGAGCCGGCCAGCGCTCCAGGCGAGCCGGGACAGGAACTCGTCGTCGTCGATCGTCCCGGCAAGCGCGGTGCGCGAGGCGTCGTCGAACCAGTTGACGCGGCCCCGCAGTCCTTCGAGCGAGACGGCGGCCGCCGCGCTCGCGATCGTGACCGACCCGAAGTCGATCGCCGCGCGAGTCGGCAAGCCACCGTCGATTTCGACGTCGCCCTTGATCGTGCCGGCCCCGGTGACGTCCTTGAATGCGCTGTCGATCAGGTAGGGTTGGACATAGGCCGGCAGCGCGTTCGCGAGGTCGAGCGAGTCGATCCGGATTCGCGCGGCCGGCAACGGCGTGTCGCCCGCGAAATCGACCGTCGCCCGGCCTGCCGCTTTCATCACGCCGCCGTGGTCGAGCGAAAATGTATCGGCCGCGAAGCGCGCGGTCCCGGTGTCGAGCGTGCCTGCGAAATCGAGCTCGGCGCGGTGAGCCGCGAAATCCAGGAAAACCGGATCGCTGTAGGCCTGGCCGGAGGTCAGCGTGAGCCTGCCCCGCGCTCCGAGGCGACTCGACTCGTCCGCAGTCGCATCGATCCTGACGGAGCCGGCAAGTTTCTCGCCGGCGATCGTGCCCGCGGCATCCGCGAAATCGAGCGTTTCGAGCGCGACGCCGGCGCTCGCCGTCGCCAGGACATCGCCGTTGCCCGTTGCCTCAAAGCTGCCCGCGGCCCGGCCCGCGACGGTGAAATCAGCAGGCAGCTCGAGCCAGGGTTTCGCGACCACGGCGAGGCGCTCGAGGTCGAGCCCAGCCAGATCCGATTGCATGCGCCATCGGGACCCTTCGATGACGACGTCAAGCCTTCCGCGCCCTTCCGCAATCGCGAACGAGTCAAAGCCGAGCTTCAGACTTCCGTCTGCGAGTCTCTGCGCCCGGAATTGCGTGTCCTGCACGCCGAGCGAGCCGAGGGAACCGCTGAGGCGGCCATTCTCGCAACGAATCTCGTCGCCCGATATGCGAAGCGCTGGACAGTCGAGCGAGAATGCGGAGAGCGGGCCGGTCGCCGCGACGCCGTGGATCCGGGCCGCCCTGAGCCCGAATGCGCCCTGCGCTGTCCCGCTTGGCTCCCAGTCGAGCGCGAGCTCGTCGACAACGAGTCCCTCGAACTCCAGGCCGCCGATTTCGACGCTGACCTTGCCCTGCGCGGAAGCGGATGTTGCAACGAAGGCGCTGGCGCAGGTCGCGAAAAGAGTCTTGGGCAATGTCACCCGGCGAGACTAACCTCAACGCGATAGTCTTTCATCATGGCCGGAAAGCAGTTGGGGCTACCCGAACAGACCGTCACGAGCGCGGTTACGCGCATGACCGGCAGGCACCTCGAAGCCGCGTCGCGCGCGCTCGCGCGCCTAGAAGCGACCGGTCATCCGAAGGGCTTGCATTCATTTCGCGTCGCGATCCGCCGCCTGCGGTCCTTGCTCAGGGCATACCGCCCATGGCTGGGTCGCGTCGCGGGCCGGAAAATCCGTCGCCAGCTCCAGGAACTGACGCGCTCGACCAGTGTCGCGAGGGACACCGACGTGCAGATCGACTGGTTGGTGGATAGGCGAAGCAAACTGAGGGGACCCGAGCGTCCTGGCGCCAATTGGTTGCTGCGAAAGCTCCAGGGCCGGAAGCGGCAGAGTTACCGGGCCGCCGCTTCGAACCTGCGCCGCGAGTTCGCCCGCGCCGCCAGGTTGATGAAGAAGCGGATCGACGGCGCCGGCGATGAGGATGCATGCACGTTCAGCGCCGCGTTCCTGGAAGTTCTCGAACCGGCGGTCGCAGAGAGTCGCGGGCGACTCGCCGCAATCTCGGGTGCCGACGACAGGAAAAACGTCCATCGCGCGAGAGTGCAGCTGAAGCGCTTGCGCTACCTGGTCGAGCCGCTCCGGGACGCGTCGGCTGAGTCGCGGGGGTTCCTGAGGCAACTGAAGGGGCTACAGCGTCTGCTGGGCGAGCTGCATGACGTTCACGTCCTCGAAGACGAGCTCGCCATGGCCGTCGAGAATGCCGCGAAGGAAAAGGCGAGGCGCATGCTTCATTTCGCCGTCGACGGCAAGGGGAGGCCGCGCGCATATGTGCGGCGCCGCGACGAGAGCCACGGTCTCGTCGTGCTCGCGGCCCACGCGCGGGAATCCCGCGACCGCCTGTACAAAGACCTGGATCGCGCCTGGCTCGCCGGGCGGGCCCGTCCGCTCCTCGCGGGGCTCGAGGCGCTCCGTGAAGCCCTCCGCGAACCGACGCGCCTGCCGCCGGTCAAAGAGGCATCATGAACATTCGGCTTCAATGGATGGCCGTGGCATCGCTGGCGCTTTCCGCCTGCGCGACGACCACCGGGCCCGACTACACGATCGACTACGACAGGTCGGCCGATCTCGGCTCGTTCAGGACCTACGGGTTTCCCGACGAGCTTGGCACCGACCGAGCCGGTTATTCGACGCTGATCACGACTTACTTCAAGAACGCGGTCAACCGCGAGATGGCGAGGCGCGGCTACACGCTCGACGAGAAGGATCCGGACCTGCTCGTTAACTTCTTCTCAAACGTGCGCGACGTCACCGACCTGCGCTCGACGCCGAGAGTCTCGATGAGCTACGGGTACTACGGCTATCGCAGCGGACTCTACGGAGCCTGGCCGATGTACGGCGAAGACGTGGACACCGTTCACTACAAGGTAGGCACTGCGAACATCGACATCGTCGACGCGGAGCGCATGCAGCTGATCTGGGAGGGCGTCGCAGAGGGCCGCATCGGGCGCGAGGAGATGAAGAACCCGCAGCCGGCGATCGACGCCATCGTCAGCGAGCTGTTCCTGAGGTTTCCCGGAAGCGCCTCGAGAGGCAAGCCGCTGTCGTAACAGGTTCCTCGAGATCGCGCTGCAGCCGGGCGAGCAGGTCTGCCGCGCGCGCCGCGTAGGTGCCGATCCACCGGTCGTGGATCTCCTTGATCGGCAGCACGTTGAGATAATTCCACCGCTGGCGGCCGACCGTGCGGACCGCCACGAGGTCCGCGCGCTCGAGCACGCCGAGATGCTGCATGACCGTGCACCGGTCGAGCTCGCCAAAGTGCGCGCACAAGTCGCCGGTCGTGCGCGGTGCCTGGCGGAGCAGGTCCAGGATGCGCCGGCGCGTCGCGTGCCCGAGCGCGCGAAAGACGCGGTCCTGCTTGTCGAGGCGTCTAATCATGTTATAAGATTATAACATCATCACGACAAACGCGAGGCCCGACATGGAACTGAAATTCGAGGTGTACGGAAAGATCGGACGGCCCGTCGCGGCCGTCTTCAATGCGGTCACGGATCCGAAGGAGCTCTCCTCGTATTTCACGACCGGCGGTGCGAGCGGGACGCTCCGTGAGGGCGCGACCGTCAAGTGGCAGTTCGCCGATTTCCCGGGCGAGTTTCCGGTCAAAGTCACCAAGCTCGTGCCGAACGAGCGCATCGAGCTCGACTGGGAAGCGAACGACGGTGGATACGACACGCACGTGGTCATGACTTTCGAGGCGCTGGACGCGGGCACGACACTCGTGAAGATCTCGGAGTCCGGCTGGCGCGAGACGCCGAAGGGGCAGGAGAGCTCCTACGGCAACTGCAGCGGCTGGATGCAGATGATCTGCTGCCTCAAGGGCTGGGTCGAGCACCGCATCAACCTGCGGCAGGGTTTCTTCTAGGAGATTCAGTGGCTTCCGGTTTTTTCAGGCGGCGTGTCGATTGGGGCGCCGTCTGATCGACTATTGGGTGTCATGAACCCAGCGTATATGGTCATCCTGGTGCTAGGAGCGCGCAATGCAGTACCTCTGCCTGATTTACGAGGACGAGAAGGAATGGCTGAAGCTGCCGCCGGCGGAAACCGAAAAAGTCATCGGGGAGTACAGGACGTACACCGAATCGGTGAAGCGCAGCGGCAACTATCTCGGCGGCAACGGGCTCGAGCCCACGCACACGGCAACGACGGTGCGCGTGCGCAAGGGCAGGGTCGCGACGACCGACGGCCCGTTCGCGGAGACAAAGGAACAGCTCGGCGGCTACTACCTGCTGGAGGCGCGTGACCTCAACGAGGCGATCCAGCTCGCCGCGAAGATACCGGGCGCGCGGCTCGGCTCCGTCGAGGTCCGCCCCGTGATGGAGGTCTAGTCATGCGATATATGATCGTTGTCAAGGCCACCAAGGATTCCGAGGCGGGGGTGATGCCGCCCGAGCACCTGCTCGCCGAGATGGCCGCCTATCACGAGGAGCTCGCGAAGGCCGGCGTCCTGGTCGACGGCTCGGGGCTCCAGGCAAGCTCCAAGGGCTGGCGCGTGCGCTACCGCGGCGCGAGCCGCAGCGTCATCGACGGGCCATTCGCGGAAACGAAGGAACTCATCGCAGGTTTCACGATCATCAAGGTAAGGTCGCGTGCCGAGGCGGTCGAGTGGACCCGCAGGTTCCCGAACCCGACCCTCGACGGGTCCGACTGCGAGATCGAGGTGCGGGAGATGTTCGAGCTGGAGGATTTCGGCCCGACCGAAACGATCGACCGCTTCCGCGAGATCGGGATGAGCGGCGAGGAGAAGCTGTCATGAAATTCGTCTGCCTCGGATTCTACGATGAGCGCCAGTTTGCGACGATGGGCGAAGCGGAGCAGCAGGCAATGATCGAAAAGTGCATCGCGTTCGATCGCGAGCTGAGCGAAAAGGGCCACTTCGCAGGCGGCATGGCGCTCCAGGGCGCGAACACGGCGACCACGCTTCGTTGGCAAGACGGCAAGGCGAGCCAGACTGACGGCCCTTTCACCGAGACAAAGGAGATACTCGGCGGCGTCCTGATCCTCGAGGCGAAGGACAAGGCGGAGGCGCTCAGCCTCATGAGCCGGCACCCGGGAATCCGCATCGGTCCCTTCGAAGTCCGCCCGATGGACGAGGATTTCATGGCACAGCATCCGGTATTGAAAGACCAATAGGAGAAAATCATGAGTTACGTGGATGGATACGTGCTGCCGGTCCCGCGCAAGAAGCTGGCCAGCTACCGCCGCATGGCGAGCGACGCCGGCAAGATCTGGCGCAAGTACGGGGCGCTCCAGTACGTCGAGGCCGCAGCCGATGACGTCAAGCCCGGCAAGTGGACCTCGTTTCCGCAGGCCGTGAAGCTGAAGCGCGGCGAAGTCGTCGTGTTCTCGTTCATCGTCTATCGCTCGCGCAGCCAGCGCGATCGCATCAACAAGAAGGCCATGAAGTTCTTCATGTCGGATCCCAAGTGGAAGAAATTCATGGACCCGAAGAACATGCCGTTCGACGGCAAGCGCATGTTCTGGGGCGGCTTCAAGCCGCTGGTCGAGTATTGACATGCAATACATGATGATGTGCTGCATCGAGGAGAAGCGCTGGGAGGCGCTGCCCGAGGCGAAACGCGCCGAGATCATGCGCGACTATCGCGCCTGGGTCGCCGAGATGGAGCGGCAGGGCAAGCACGTCGCGACCTCGAAGCTCACGCCCTCGTCGAGCGCCCGGACGATCCGCCTGAAGGGCGGCAGGCGGCTCGTCGTCGACGGTCCTTTCGCCGAGACCAAGGAGCAGTTCGGGGGCTACCACGTCCTCGAGTGCCGCGACCTCGACGAGGCCCTCGCGATGGCCGAGCGGATCCCGACCCTGCCGCACGGCGGGGTGGTCGAGGTGCGCGCGGTGGAGCCCACGCCCTGAATGAAGTCATCGAGGCGGTCTATCGCGATGAATCCCGCCGGGTGCTCGCCACGCTGATCCGGCTGCTCGGCGATTTCGACCGGGCGGAGGAGGCGATGCACGAGGCGTTTGCGGCCGCGGTCGAGCAGTGGCCGCGCGACGGCGTGCCCGCGAACCCGCGCGCATGGCTCGTCTCCGCGGCGCGCTTCAAGGGCATCGACGCGATGCGCCGCAATGCGCGGATGGACGGCCCTTACGACACCGTCCTCGACCTGGCCGGATCGGAGGACTCCGATCCTGCGGCGGCCGCGGACGAGGCGGTCGAGGACGACCGGCTGCGGCTGATATTCACGTGCTGCCATCCCGCGCTCGCCTCCGATGCGCAGGTCGCGATGACGCTGCGCGAAGTCTGCGGGCTTTCGACCGAGGAGATCGCGAGCGCATTCCTGGTGCCTGCCTCGACCCTGGCGCAGCGGATCGTGCGGGCGAAGGCGAAGATCCGCGACGCGCGGATTCCCTACGAGATCCCGTCCGCCGTCGAGCTTCCGGAGCGGCTCGATGCAGTGCTCCGCGTCATTTACCTCGTATTCAACGAGGGCTATGCCGCCTCGAGCGGCGATGCGCTCACGCGCGCCGACCTCTCTGCCGAGGCCATCAGGCTGGCGCGGCTGCTCGTCGAGCTGCAACCCGAGCCCGAAGCCCAGGGGCTCCTTGCGCTCATGCTGCTCCAGGATTCCAGGCGCGACGCCCGCACCTCCGCGGGCGGCGACATCATCCTGCTCGAGCAGCAGGACCGCTCGCTCTGGAATCGCGGCGCGATCGAGGAGGGGCTCGCGCTCGCCCGCCGGGCGCTCGCGTCACGGCGGTTCGGCCCCTATACGCTCCAGGCGGCGATAGCCGCAGCGCACGCGGAGGCAGAGACAGCGGAGGCGACGGACTGGAACCGCATCGTCGGGACCTACAACCTCCTGCTCGAAGTCGAGCCGTCGCCGGTCATCGAGCTCAACCGCGCGGCGGCGATCGCGATGCGCGACGGACCTGTGGCAGGACTCACGCTCATCGATGAGATCCTCGCGCGCGGCGAGCTGGTGGATTATCAACCGGCGCACGCGGCTCGCGCCGATCTCTGCCGAAGACTCGGCCGGTCGCAGGAAGCACGCGAGTCCTATCGTCGCGCGCTCGACCTGACACGGCAGGGCGCAGCCCGCAGGTTCATCGAGCGTCGGCTCGCGGAGCTGCCGGACGGCTAGCCTGTAGAATGCGTCGATGCCGGGCGTCATCGCAATCTCGAACCTCACCAAGACCTATGCGACCGGGCTGCACGCCCTCAAGAGCGTATCGCTCGACATCCGGTCGGGCGAGATTTTCGCGCTGCTCGGGCCAAACGGTGCCGGCAAGACCACGCTGATCAGCATCGTCTGCGGAATCGTCCGGCCGACTTCCGGGACCGTGCTGGTGGACGGCCACGATATCCAGGGGAATTACCGCGCCGCCCGCGAGCGCATCGGGCTGGTGCCCCAGGAGCTCGCGATCGAGGCCTTCGAGACCGTGCGCGCGGCGGCGACGTTCAGCCGCGGGCTCTTCGGCCTCTCGCCGGATCCCTCGCACATCGAGCAGGTACTGCGCGACCTTTCGCTGTGGGACCGGAAGGACGACATCCTGATGACGCTGTCTGGCGGAATGAAGCGGCGCGTGATGATCGCGAAGGCCCTCGCGCACGAGCCGCGCATCCTGTTCCTGGACGAGCCGACCGCGGGCGTCGACGTGGAGCTACGTCGCGACATGTGGGCGCTCGTGCGCCGTCTCCGGGACCAGGGCGTGACGATCATCCTGACGACGCACTACATCGACGAGGCCGAGGAAATGGCCGACCGGATCGGCGTCGTCAATCACGGGGAGTTGATCGTCGTCGAGGAGAAGGCGACGCTCATGAAGAAACTGGGCAAGCGCCAGCTCACATTGACGCTCCAGCAGCCGCTCGCGGCGATTCCGCAGGAGCTTGGCGACTGGCAGCTGGCCCTCAATGCCGACGGCCACGAGCTCCAGTTCACCTTCGACGCCGCGCTCGAGCAGACCGGCGTCGCGCCGCTCTTGCGCCGTCTCGAGCAGCTCGGCATCTGCTACCGCGACCTCAGCACCCGGGAGAGCTCGCTCGAGGAGATCTTCGTGAGCCTGGTCGGCCGGCGGGCGCGGCAATGAGCGTCCCGGCCTTCAACCGGCACGGCGTCTGGGCCATCTACCGGTTCGAGATGGCGCGCTTCCTGCGCACGCTCCTCCAGAGCGTGCTGACGCCCGTCATCACGACGGCGCTCTTCGTGATCGTGTTCGGCGCGGCGATCGGATCGCGCATGACGGAGGTGGACGGCGTCAGCTACGGCGCATTCATCGTGCCGGGCCTCATCATGCTGTCGCTCTTCACGGAGAGCATTGCGAATGCCTCGTTCGGCATCCATTTCCCGAAGTTCACGGGCACGATATTCGAGGTCCTGTCGGCTCCTGTCGCGGCCTACGAGATCGTGCTCGGCTACGTGGGCGCGGCCGCGACGAAGTCCGTATTGCTGGGGCTCGTTATCCTCGCGACGGCCTCGTTCTTCGTGCCGATCACGATCCTGCACCCATTCTGGATGATCGCGTTCATGCTGCTGACTGCGGTCACCTTCAGCCTGTTCGGCTTCATCGTCGGCATCTGGGCGAAGAACTGGGAACAGATGCAGCTCATCCCGATGCTGATCGTGACTCCGCTGACCTTCCTCGGCGGCGCGTTCTACTCGATCGACATGCTGCCGCCCGCGTGGCGCACGGTGACGCTGTTCAATCCGGTCGTCTACCTGATCAGCGGCTTCCGGTGGAGCTTCTATGGCAAGTCGGACGTGTCGGTCGAGGTGAGCCTCGGCATGACGCTGGTGTTCATGCTGACCTGCCTCGCGGCGATCGCCTGGATCTTCAGGACGGGGTACCGGCTGAAGAGCTGATCATCCCCCGGGGCCGCGTTTGCGGCGCGCCGGATGGAACTCCTGCCACGCCCGGACCGGGAGCGTGTCGCCGCGCTTGCGCCACAGGGCCTCGATCAGCGCACGGGCGAGTTGCAGGTCGGTGAACAGCGGCGTGCCGGTCTCGACGGCACGGCGGCGGATCAGGTATCCGTCGGGCCGCCCTTGCTCGTCATATTCGCGAGGCACGTTGACGACCAGGTCGATTTGACCGGCGTCGATCAGTTCCATGGCGCTGGTTCCATCGCCCGGCTTCTTGGCTACGGCGATACAGGGGATGCCGAGCGCCTGAAGCGCCTCTGCCGTGCCCCCTGTCGCATAGATCGTAAGCCCGAGCTGCTCGTGGATCAGCCGCGCCTCTTCCGCGAACGCATACTTGCCGGCGACCGGCCCAAGCGACAGCAGCACCCCTTTCGTCGGGTAGCGAAAGCCCGCCGCATGCAGGGCATGCAGCAGCGCTTCCTGCAGGTCGGCACCGAGGCAGCCGACCTCTCCGGTGCTCGCCATCTCGACGCCGAGCATGGGATCCACGCCCGCGAGCCGCCCGAACGAGAACATCGGCACCTTGACGCCGACATGATCGAGCTCGAGGCTGGCGACCGCCCCCTCTCCCGCGGAACCGAGCATGCGCCGAGTCGCCTCTGCGGCAAAATTGACGCCCGTCACCTTCGACACGAACGGAAAGCTGCGCGACGCACGCAGGTTGCACTCGATGACCTTGACCTGGTTGTGCTTGGCGAGAAACTGGACGTTGAATGGACCGGTGATGCGAAGCGCGGCGGCGAGCTCCGCGGCGATGAGGCGCACGCGCCGGATGGTCGAGATGTATACGCTTTGCGGCGGCAGCACCAGCGTCGCGTCGCCGCTGTGCACACCGGCATCCTCGACGTGCTCGCTGATCGCCCACAGCACGAGCTCGCCGTGATCGGCGACGGCGTCGATCTCGATTTCCCGTGCGCGCACCTCGAACTTCGAGATCACCACCGGCTGGTCCCGGGACACTCGCTTTGCGCGCGCCAGGATCTGCATCAATTCATTGGGCTCGTGCGCGATGCTCATCGCGGCGCCGCTCAGGACATAGCTCGGCCGCACCAGCACGGGGAAACCGCCGAGCTCGTCGACGATTCCCGCCGCCGACGACGTGTCGGTCATGTGCCGCCAGGCCGGCTGGTCAATGCGGAGCTCGTCGAGCAGCGCGCTGAACGCCTGCCGGTTCTCGGCGCGGTCGATATCGGACGGATCGGTTCCGAGTATTCGCACGCCCGCGCGATGCAGCCGCATCGCCAGGTTGTTGGGCACCTGGCCGCCCATGCTGACGATCAGCCCGTCCGGCTGCTCGCGCTCGTAGATATCCAGCACCGATTCGAGGCTGATCTCGTCGAATATGAGCCGATCGCAGGTGTCATAGTCGGTGCTGACCGTTTCCGGGTTGTAGTTGACCATGATGGTCTCGTAGCCGAGCGCGGCCAGCGTCTGCACCGCGTTGACGCAACACCAGTCGAACTCGACGCTCGAGCCGATGCGGTACACGCCGGCGCCCAGTACGATGACCTTGCGCCGCGCCGTCGGCGCGACGTCGCTCGCCGAGGCGTGGTAAGTCGAGTACAGGTAGTTGGTGTCGGCCGGAAACTCGGCCGCCATCGTGTCGATCTGCGCGAAGTGCGGGCGGATGCCGTGCTGCTTCCGGGCCGCGCGCGCGCTGCCTGCCGGCAGCCGCAGGCCGTCATCGATCGCCTTGTCCGAGAATCCGAGCAACTTGGCTTCGCGCAGCAGCTCGGGCGTCAGCGATGCGCCGTCGCTGCGCAACCGCGCAAAGGTGTCGACGACCGGAACCATGGCTTCGATGAACCAGGGATCGATGTCGGTGATCTCGTGGATCTGCGCGACACTCATGCCATTGGCGAGCGCCTGGGCGACGCCGAACAGCCGCCGCGGCGTCGCATTGCGCAGCTCCGTCTCCAGGTCGTCGAACGCAAATGCCTCCGGATCCAGCCCCATGACGCCGATGTCGAGCATTCGCAGCGCTTTCTGGATGACCTCGGGGAACGTGCGCCCGATCGCCATCACCTCGCCGACGCTCTTCATCTCGCTTCCGATCTGCTTGGTCGCGCCGTGGAACTTCGTCAGGTCCCATCGCGGCACCTTGCACACGAGATAGTCGAGGGCCGGCTCGAAAAATGCGGTCGTCCGGCGGGTTATGCCGTTCGGGATCCCGGGGAGGTCGTAGCCGAGCGCGATCTTGGCCGCCACGTAGGCCAGCGGATAGCCGGTAGCCTTGCTCGCGAGCGCGCTCGAGCGCGAGAGGCGCGCATTGACCTCGATCACGCGGTAATCAACGGAGTCGGGGCTCAGCGCGTACTGGATGTTGCACTCGCCGACGATGCCGAGGTGCCGGACCGTGCGAATCGCAATGCTGCGCAGCAGCTGGTACTCCTCGTCATTCAGGGTCTGCGACGGCGCAACGACGATGGACTCCCCGGTATGTATGCCCATCGGGTCGAGATTTTCCATGTTGCAGACGGTGATGCAGTTGTCGCTCGCGTCGCGGACGACTTCGTACTCGATTTCCTTCCAGCCGCCGAGGAACTCCTCGACCAGCACCTGCCTGGCACCGCCGGAAAACGCGCGGTGAAGCGCCTTGCCGAGGTCGGCCTCGCGCCGCACGATGCCGCTTCCCTTGCCGCCGAGCGCGAAGCCCGCGCGCAGCATCACCGGATAGCCCATTTCACCGGCGGCGCGCTTCGCTTCCGCAGGCGAGGCGCAGGCGATGCTCTTCGCGACCTTGACGCCGATTTCGTTGAGGCGCTCGACGAACAGCCGGCGGTCTTCCGTGTCCAGGATCGCGGTGACCGGAGTGCCGAGCACGCGCACGCCCAGCTCGTCCAGGACGCCGCTTTCGTGCAGCGCGATCCCGCAGTTGAGCGCGGTTTGCCCGCCGAACGACAGGAGGATCGAGTCGATGTCCTCTTTCCGCATGACCTCGGCCGCGATCTCCGGCGTGACGGCCAGGAGATACAGGCGGTCCGCCATGCCCTCGCTGGTCTGGATCGTCGCGATGTTGGGGTTCAGCAGGACGGTGAAGATTCCGTCCTCGCGCAGCGCCTTGATCGCCTGCGATCCCGAATAGTCGAACTCTCCGGCCTGGCCGATTTGCAGTGCGCCGGATCCGAGAATCAGCGTCCGCCGCGGCTTCACGCTTTCATCTCGACCGCGAGGCGCAGGAAGTCGTCGAACAGGAACGCCGTGTCCTGTGGTCCGGGCGACGCCTCCGGGTGGAATTGCACGCTGAAGTACGGGCCGTCGGCGCAGCGGATGCCCTCGTTGGACCCGTCATTGACGTTGACGAACCAGGGATGCCAGCCCGCGGGCAAGGAATCCTCGCGCACCGCGTAGCCGTGATTCTGGCTCGTCACGAAGCAGCGCCCCGTTTGCAGGTCGCGGACCGGCTGGTTCACGCCGCGATGCCCGTAAGGCAGCTTGTAGGTGTCGCCCCCCGCGGCCAGCCCGAGAATCTGGTTTCCGAGGCAAACGCCGAAAATCGGCTTGCGGCAGCGCCCGAGCAGGTCACGGACCTGCGCAATGAGTGGACCCAGGTCCTTGGGATCACCCGGGCCATTGCCGATGAGAATCGCGTCGGCGCGCTCGGCGAGCGGCAGGAGATCGCAATGCCATGGCGCGCGCGTGACGGCCGCACCGCGTGCGAGCAGCGAGCGCACGATGTTGTCCTTGGCCCCGGCGTCGATCAGGAGTACCTCGATCGGTCCGCTGCCATGGCGCAGCACCTCGGACGGCGCAACCTCGTAGAAGATGCCGGATCGCATGTCCCGCTGGTCCGCGTTCTCGCGCACCGCGGCAGGCGTCATCGAGTCCGGCGCCAGCCAGCCGCGCGTGGTGCCGAATTCCCGGAGCCGCCGGGTGAGCGTCCGCGTGTCGATCCCGCTGACCGCGGGTACGTCCTCGATCCTTAACCAGTCGCCGAGCGATCGTCGCGACGCGTGGTGGCTCGGCGCGTCGACATAATGCTGAATCACGAGGCCCTGCACCTGGATACGCCCGGATTCGAAGGGGCCTTCCAGGCTGCCGGGCGGCCGCGGTGCCGGGACGCCGTAATTGCCGATCAACGGGTACGTCAGGACGAGGATCTGTCCGCGATATGAGGGATCGGTCAGGGACTCCACGTAGCCCGCCATTCCGGTGTTGAACACGACCTCGCCGGCGACCGGACGCGAAGCGCCGAAGCCGACGCCGCGCATGACCGTTCCGTCCTCGAGCTCGAGGCGCCATTGCGATTCGGATTTCATGCTGGTCCCACGATCCCGATACCGGACTTTAGCCAAGGAGCGCACGGATTTGCGGGGTCAGTTCGCATTTTGGCCGGTTGTCGGGATTCCCGTCCCGGCGGCCTGCGATACACTGCCGTCGGCAAGGAGAGCCGCATGATCCCCGGCAAGCGAGCACTGGTCGTCGACGATTCCAAGTCCGCGCGGGTCGTCCTCTCGCGCATGCTCGAGCGCTACGGGATCCTGGTCGACTCGGCTGAGTCCGCGGAACTGGCGCTCGAATACCTCAAAGACAGCCGCCCCGACGTGATCTTCATGGATCACCTGATGCCGGGCATGGACGGTCTGCAGGCGGTTCGCGAGATCAAGGCCAACCCCGAGCTCTCATCGATCCCGATCATGATGTACACCTCCCAGGAGGGAGAGATCTACGGAGGACAGGCCCGGGCCTCGGGCGCGATCGGCGTGCTGCCGAAGTCCATCCGCCCGATCGACGTCACGAAGGCTCTCTACCAGTTGCAGCTCCTGCCGGACCGCCGCGATGGCGAGCCCTCGGGGCTCGAATCGGTCGACGGCGAGGCGCCCCGGGAGGCCCTGCCTGCGACCGCGGCTCCGGCCTCGATCGATGCCCTGCTGAAGGAACAAAATCTCGAGCTGCGGCGATTCATCGTGTCGACGCTCGACGCGTGGACCCATCGCGTCGTCGCGGAGCTCAGGCCGAAGGAGCCGCAGGTCGAGGGCGAGGAGGAGATCGCCGCTGCCCCGCCGCTGTCCTCGGGGCGCTGGCCCTGGGTCCTCGCGACCGCATCCGCGATCGCGGCGCTCATCGTCGTCGGCGCCCTTTACTGGCAGGCGCGGGTCGCGGCAGAGCAGACTGAGCGCGCGTTCCAGGCAGTCACGGCTTCCAACGAGACCCTGACGAAAGCCATCGAAAAATGGCGGATCGCGGGGGACGCCTCGGCCGACTCGGCCGCGCAAGAGGGCTTCCGGCCGCTGGTGCTCGCCGTACCGTTCGGCGAGCCGGCGCTCAATCCGGCACGGGTCGAATCCGTGCGCACGCTCGTCGCCCAGCTCGAGCGCGCGGCCATCAACGGCGTCGTCCGGATCGAGAATTTCACCGGCAGCTTCTGCCTCGCGAGCGCGGGACAGGACGGCTACACGCTGGCTCCGCCGGCATCGCCCGCCGGGCAGTGCGACCAGGTCGGCAATCCATTCGACGACTTGAGCGCAAGCGCGTCTCGCCAGCCGCTCGCATTCGCGAATCTCGCCGCGTCCGTGCGCCAGCGCACGGGCGGCGCGATCGAGCTCGAGCTCGGCTCCGGGCCGCGCGAGCGGCTGGCGGTCGCCTATCCTGCCGCCGACCAGGCGACGGCCGGGCAATGGAACGCCGCGGCCCAATCCAACAACCGGATCGAGATCAGCATCGTCGAGCGATGAGGCCGAGGCCTCTGATCTACGGCGCGAACGGCTACACCGGCGAGATGATCGCGCGCGCCGCATGTGCCCGCGGGCTTGCTCCCGTGCTTGCCGGCAGGTCGCGCGATGCCATCGCTGCGCTCGCGGCCGGGCTCGGCTGCGAACATCGCGTATTCGACCTCTCGGATCCCGGGAAGCTCGCCGCGAACCTCGCAGGCTGTCGCGTCGCGATCCATTGCGCCGGCCCGTTTTCCGCGACAGCGGCGCCGATGATCGCGGCCTGCATCGCCGCGCGCGTCCATTACACGGACATCACGGGCGAGATCGACGTGTTCGAGCATGCGTTCCGCCAGGACGCGGGCGCGCGGGCGGCCGGAATCCTCGTCTGTCCCGGCACCGGATTCGACGTGGTGCCGACCGACTGCGTCGCGCTCACGCTCGCAAGCGCTCTGCCCGACGCGTCCCACCTCGCGCTCGGGTTCGACAGCCGCGGCGGCCTCAGCCGGGGGACGGCGGCGACCAGCGTCGAGGGCCTCGGTCACGGGAGCTGCATTCGCGAAGGCGGGACGCTCCGCCGGATCCCGCTCGGCTCGCGCGCCCGTCGCATCGACTTCGGCGCGGGCGAAAAGCTTGCGACCGCGATACCCTGGGGAGACGTCAGCACCGCGTATCGCACCACGGGAATTCCGGACATCGAGGTCTACGTCCCGGTGTCTCCGAAAGCGCTCGCCAACCTGCGCCGGCTCGGCCGCATGGGCTGGCTGCTTCGTCGTCGCGTCGTGCAGGCCTTCCTGAAATCGAGGATTGCGAAGCGGGAACCCGGGCCGGACGCGGCTCAGCGCGAGAAGACGCCGGTGCATGTCTGGGGCGAGGCGTCGAACGCGAGCGGCCGCGTGCTCTCCGCGCGAATTCGCGTCCCGAACGGGTACACCGTCACGAAGGACGCCGCGGTCGCGATCGCGGAGCGCCTGCTTGCGGCCGACCCGCCCGCAGGCTTCACGACTCCCGCGAGGCTGATGGGCAGCGATTTCGTGACCAGGCTGCCCGGGGCCTCGCAGATCACCCTTGGATGACCTGAGCCTCGAATTCAGTCCGCCGGCCTGGCTCGCGAGCCGGCACCTGCAATCGATCCTGCCGAGCCTCCCGATCCGGCGCCGCGCCGTCGAGAAGCGGGCCGCCGCCGTCATCGCGGCGAGCCGGCCGCTCGTGCTCGATTGCGGCGATGGCGTGCGCCTCATGGGCCGTCATGCGGATCCGCCCGCCGCGAACGCGGACGCGGACGCGGGCGCGGCGCGGCTCGCAGTATTGCTGCACGGATGGGAAGGCAGCTCGGAATCGCTTTACATGCTGTCGGTCGCCGAGCTTCTCCATCAGCGCGGCTTCGCCGTGACCAGGCTCAACCTGCGGGATCACGGAGGCACGCACGCTTTGAACCGGGAGTTGTTCCACTCCTGCCGCCTGCCCGAGGTCGTAGGCAGCATCGCGCGGCTCCAGGCGCTCCATCCGGATCACCGCCTCGCGCTCGCCGGCTTTTCGCTCGGCGGCAACTTCTGCCTGCGCGTCGGCGCGAGGGCGCGCGAAGCGGGCATCCGCATCTCGCGGATCGTCGCCGTCTGTCCCGTGCTCGACCCTGCGACGACGCTCGACGCGCTCGAGCGCGGGCCGGCGATCTACAGCCAGTACTTCATGTACAAGTGGCGCCGGTCGCTGCGGCTCAAGCAGGTGGCATGGCCGGGTGCCTACGATTTCGGCGAGCTGATCCGCGATCCGTCGCTGACGGGCATGACGGAGCGGATGGTGCTGGAGTACACGGATTTCCCGGGCCTCGCGGCTTACCTCCGCGGCTACGCGATCACGGGCGACGTGCTCGAGTCGCTCGACGCGCCCTCGCACATCATCACGTCCTCGGACGACCCGATGATCCTGACGCGAGACCTCGGGCGGATCGCGCGTCCGGCCTCGCTCGAGCTCACGGTCACCCCTCACGGCGGGCATTGCGGTTTCATGGACGCGCTCAGGGGTCCGAGCTGGATCGACAGGCGGATCGTCGCGGAACTCGAGCGCGACTGATCAGGAGGCGCGTGCCGCTTCCTGCATCAGCGCGAGCCACTTGAGGTAGCGGGCGAGGAGACGCTGGTCCGGATCCGGCTCGAATCGCTCGACCGGCGGTCCCTGGAATCCCGAAGGCCCCCCTGCCACGAGGAAGGCGAGGCCGCGCGACGTCGCCTCACGATCGCTGCCGCGGTCCACCGGCGATTCGGACAGGCAGGCGAGCATCCGGCAGAGCAGGCGGTTCTCCGCGAGGCCGCCGCTCGCGACGAGGCGCGCGGGTGCCGGGCGGTGGCCGTCCATCTCGTCGAGATTCGCCTTGATGAGGAAGGCGACGCTCTCGAGCACGGCCCGGCATAGCTGGACGTCCGATCCTTCGCCGACGAAGGAAGACTGGAAATCCGGCCGCCAGAACGGCGAGGCGAGGCCCGCGACGCCATTCAGGAAAAACGGAGCGCCCTCGTCCACGAGATCCTCGTTGCCTAGCACCGCGAGCAGGCGATCCGCGGCCGCACCCTGGTGCCGCTCAAGCCACTCCAGTGCAGCGCCCGCGCCGTTGACCGAGCCTTCGAGCACGAAATCGAAGTGTTCCGCGTCGGCGCGTATGACGCTCGTCAATAGCGGCGGGGCATGGAGCGCCTCGGCCGTCGGACGCAACACGAACGCGCCCGTGCCCAGGTTGACGTACGCGGCTTCGAAATCGAGCGGCCCAGCGGCGAATGGCACGACGGACTGGTCGCCATTGCAGACGACGACGGGAACAGGCCGCCCGTCGCAGGCGAGCGTGCCGAAGTCGTCCGAAGTCCCGGTCGCCCGCGGCAAGACGGCGCGCGGAATCCCGAACAACTCGAGCAGTTCCGCCGACCAGTCGCGCTCGAATGGGGACCAGAGCAGGGTACGCGCCGCCGTGGACGCGTCGGCGAGCAGGGGACGCTCCTCGAGAAGCCGATGCAGCAGGTAGCTCGCGAGCGGCCCGGCGCGGAGTTTCGATTGCGCCGCGGCGCTGCGGACATCCGGCAGGTGATCGAGGCACCAGCGCAGCTTGCTCGCGCCGTAGTGGGGCGAGAGTTGCAGGCCCGTCAGCCGCTGGACGTCTTCCGCGCGGCGCGCGAGCCCCTTCAGCCAGCCGGCATTGCGCGTGTCCTGCCAGGAGATGACCGGCGAGAGCGCGCGCCCGTCGTCCGCGCTCCAGCAGACGAGGCTCGAGCGCTGCACCGCAAACCCGGCCGCCATCCAGTGCGCCGCCGGGACGATTCGCCCGAGCTCGCCGAGCGCCGTCCCGACGCTCGCGATGATCTCCTCCGGGTCGTGCTCGACATGGCCGAGGGCATTGCGCTGGGTCGCAATCGTGACGAGAGCGGCGCCTTCGACCGACCCGTCCGCGCCGTATGCGCTCGCGCGCGTCGCATGTCCGCCCTGGTCGATGGCGACGTAGACGCCACCCGTCATGCGTGAAGCGATTCGGTCGCGGCCAGTTCCCCGGCGAGCCGGAAGGGTGTCATCGATTCGACCATCGCGACGCCGCGCTCGTGAAGCCCGAGCGCCTGGCGGGCGTCCGTCACTTCATAGGCAACCCAGGCCCAGGGGCCGGACGGGACCGCCCGACCCTCGGGAAGGCGCCGGTGATCGCAGAAGACAAACTCGGGCCGCATCAGCTCGAGCACCGGCCGCAGCTGCACCGGGTCGCCGTCGAGCACCCACCCGATCGGAAGGCCGGCCGCCGTTCGCGCGAGCCGGCAGGCATCGGCATCGAAGGAAATGAGGATGCAGCGATCGAGCACGGGCGCGAGGACAGCGGCGATCTTTTCGATGCAATGCGCGCGGCCGTGGTGCACGAGGCTCGCACGCTTCACTTCGACGAATGCCCGGGCCTCGCGGATGTCGCCCATCAGTTCGACGACGCCGGCGAGCCTCGGCAACGCGGTGCCGGCGTGCGAAAGCCCGAAGCGGGCCGGCTCGCCCGCGTCAACGCCGTCGAGCTGGCCCGACATCATGAGCCTGACGTCGCCGGTGCCGCGGGTCGTGCGCTCGAGGCTCGTGTCGTGGATCACGAATGGCACGCCGTCAGCCGAGAGCTGGACGTCGAGTTCGACGTGGCTGAGGCCGCGCCGCCACGCGACCTCGAGTGCCGGAAGGCTGTTCTCTGGAAAGTGTTCCGCATCGCCCCGGTGTGCGACGATCTGAGGCAGCATGCGGGGAATTATAGTCGCGTCGTGGATTCTCGCCGCTTGCGCGACGGCGGCCTGCAGCCGGCAGGATTCCGCGTGGGAGGACGCGAAGCGCGAGAACACGATCGCGGCATACCAGTCGCGCCTGCGCGAAGCCGAAGCCTGGGCACGCGCCGAGCGCCTGCGAACCCCCGAGGCCTGGCAGTTCTACCTGGGCAAGTGGCCGGACGGGCAGTTCGCGGAGACAGCGCGGAGGCGGCTGGTCGAATTCATCCCGCCCGGCGCGCCGCCAGCCGGCGGCGACTTTGTCGTCCAGCTCGGCGCCTATTCGACCGAAGCCGCGGCGCGCGCGGACCGCGGACTTCTGGTCAACCGGCTTGCGGCAGAGCTCGCGGGCGTCGAGACCCGGATCGTCCCACCGCACGACATCGTCGATTCGCTGTGGCGGCTGCGCACGGGCGCGCTCGCGGAACCCGCCGCCAGGGAATTGTGCGCGAGACTCAGGCTGGGTGGCGTCGACTGCGTGCCGCTGCCGGACGATTCAGCCGGTCAACCGTCGCCATAGCGCGCGGCCGACGAGGCGCGCCTGGTCCGCGAGGCCGAACCGCTTGAGGTTGGTGCGGATGACGCCCTCGGTGAAGCGCGTGCGCCTGGAATAGTCGATCCGCACGTCGACCAGCACCGGCTCGCCGGCTGCGGCGGCGGCCAGCGCGTCGCCGATGACGCGGTCGATGTCGGAATCGTCGCGCATGAGGCGGAATCCGACGCGATTCGCCCGCGCGAGTCCCTCGAAGTCGAGTTCCGGCAGGACCGTGCAGGTCTTGCGATTGTACGGGGTTTCCTGCGCCTGCGCGATCTGCGCGAGCTCGCCGTCATTGAACACGAACCAGACGACGCCCGCCTTCTGGGCGACGGCGGTCGCCATCTCGAGTCCCGTCATGCGCGCTGCGCCGTCGCCGACGATGCCGACGACCACGCGGTCCGGGCGCGCGAGCTTTGCGCCGACGACGGCGGGTATGCAGTAGCCCATCGAATTGAAGTCGGAGGGCGAGAAGTACGCGCGCGGCGCGTGGATGGGCATCAGCTCGGCGACCAGAAATGTGTGATTGCCGTCGTCCGCGACCACGATCCCGTCATCCGGGAGTTTCGCGCGAAGCGCATCGAAGAAGCGCTGCGGATTCACGCGCCCCTTCAGATCGTGCGCGAGCCATTCGTTGCGGTAAGCCGACTTGTCTTCCGATATGGCCGCCGCGACCGCGTCCGCGCGCGCAGACTCGGGTGTCATGCCGAGCGCATCGCGCAGCGCAATAAGGACGGCGCGGGCATCCCCCTCGAGCGCCACCGCGGGAGGGTAGTTCGCGCCGAAGACCCTGGGATTGATGTCGACGTGAATCAGGTTCGCGGGCGGCTCGTAGCCGTAACTCCCGGTGGGAATTTCGGCGAAGCGCGTGCCGACGGCAAGCATGCAGTCGCATCGCGCAAAGCCGTTCTCGACCGCCGGAACGGCGGCCGGACCGAGCGCGAAGCCGGCATGCAACCTGTGGTTGCCCGGAAACGCCGACAGTCCCTGGAGCGTCGTCGCGACCGGAGCACCGAGAAGCTCCGCAATTGCGATGAGCTCCGCGGTGGCGTCGACTGCACCCCAGCCGCAGAAGATGCCCGGATGCTTCGCGGCGCGAAGGAGCTCCGCTGCGCGAGCGATTTGCGCGGCGGCCGCGCGGCAACGCTCGGCGGGCGCCGGAGCGTAATCTGGCGGATCGCCCGCATCTCCGGGCATCAACTGCAGATTGACGGGAATCTCCACGAACACGGGCCCCGGCTCGCCGCTCGTCGCGACGCGGAAGGCCTCGTGGATCACGGGAATGACGTCCGCGTGCCGCTCGATGCGCCAGCGCGCCTTCGTGATCGGCGCGAGCAGCGCGTGCTGGTCCATGTCGTGCAGCTGGTAGGCGCGCCCGAGGTCGCGGCGGATGCCGCCCGCGATCACGATCATCGGGATGCCGTCGAGGAAGGCTTCGCCGATCCCGCTCGCGGCGTGGGTCACGCCTGCGGCCGGCACGATCAGGAGCGTGCCGATTCCGGCGCCGGTGCGGCTGACGGCATCCGCCATGAACGCGCCGCCGCATTCGTGGGCGACGAGGACGGGTGTTATCGATCCGGATGCCCCGAGCGCGTCGTAAAGCTCGGTGTTGTGCACGCCCGGAATTCCGAACGTGAAGCGTATGCCGAGCTGTTCGAGCGCCTCGCGCGCGAGCGATGCCGCCGTCCTGGCCATGCTGCCTCCCCGTGGAGCGCAGCGTAGCTCATCCGGCGTATCAGCTCTTGATCATGCGCCAGTCGCCGTCGCCGAACCGGCATGCGCTGCCGCGCTTGACGACCTGGCGGCCCTGATACACGCGCGTCAAGGTGAAGTGCCGGCAGACACGGCCGTCTCGCTGGAACTTGCCGTTCGGAGTCAGCAGATACCCTAAGTCCCGGCGCGAGCCGTCCCAACGGACATACCGCCCGTCTTCAAGGAGTTCCAGCGAATGGCCGAAGCAGGCGCGGTCCCTGTCGTCCATTTCGTCGCCAATTTCGTGACCGATGATTGCACCGATCGTCGCGCCGGCCAGAATCGCGATCAGGCGGTCGTCTCCGTCGCTTGCGGCGGCGCCAATGGCGCCACCGACGACGGCGCCGAGCGCGGCGCCTACGCGGTCGCGATCGCAGCGGCCTTCACGGACGCCGTAGTCGTCCTGCCACTGGCGGCCGGTGTAGCCGACATAATAGGGATCGTGCTTTTTCCGCCAGCCATGCGCGGGTGCATGCGACGGCGGATCAGCGAAAGCGGTCAGCGGAGCGGCCAGGGCAGCGACCGCGAGCGTCGCGGCGAATACCGAAATGAAACTGGACTTGCTCACGGCATCCCTCCCGTTCGCCTGCGATGTCCGGGGGTGGGCAGGCTCGCGGCGAGTGTAGGCCCAGGGCGGCTGAACGCCGCGTGAACCAGCCCTCAAAAAGCGTTGATTCCCGTCAGTTCGCGGCCGATCGTGAGCTGGTGGATGGTCTCGGTGCCTTCGTAGGTGATCACGCTTTCCAGGTTGAGGGCGTGGCGGATCGGCACGTACTCCGCGCTGATGCCGGAGCCGCCCAGCATGTCGCGCGCGTCGCGCGCGACGTCGATCGCCACGCGGCAGTTGTTCCACTTGGCGAGCGAAACCTGCGACGGGTGCATTCGGCCCGCGTCCTTGAGGCGCCCGAGCTGCAGGGACATCAGCTGCGAGGACGTGATGCCGCGGGCCATCGAAGCGAGCCGGATCTGGATCGCCTGGTTCGCGGCGAGCGGCCGGCCGAAGAGGATGCGCGACTGCGTGTAGTCGAGAACCTGCGCGAGGCAGGCCTGGGCCGCGCCGATCACGCCCCAGGTGATGCCGTAACGGGCCTGCGTCAGGCAGGAGAGCGGCGCCTTGAGGCCGGCGGTGCTGCCGGGAAGCATGTTCTCCTCCGGCACGACGACATCCTCGAAGTAGAGGGCGCCGGTCGATGACGCCCGAAGCGAGAATTTGCGCTCGATCTCGGGAGCCGCGAATCCGCGCGTGCCCTTCTCGACGATGAAGCCGCGAATGCCTTCCTCGGTCTTCGCCCAGACGATCGCAAGATCGGCGATCGGCGCATTCGTGATCCACATCTTTGCGCCGTTCAGGACCCAGTCCTTCCCGCGGCGCTTCGCGTGGGTCTTCATGTTCACGGGATCCGAACCGCCATGCGGCTCGGTGAGCCCGAAGCAGCCGATCAGCTCGCCAGCGGCCATGCGCGGCAGGTATTTCTCGCGCTGCGCTTCGCTGCCGAAGGCGTGGATGGGGTACATGCACAGGCTCGACTGCACCGAGACGAAGCTGCGTATCCCCGAGTCGCCGCGCTCGAGTTCCTGGCAGATGAGGCCATAGGAAACGGAGTTCATGCCCGCGCAGCCATAGCCGCTGATCGAGCTGCCGAGCAGGCCGAGGGAGGCGATCTCGGGCACGAGGTCGTGCGGAAACGTGTGGTCCTCGAAGTGCTTCTGGATGACGGGCAGGATTTTTTCGTCGACGAGGCGCGCAGTCGAGTCGCGCACCATGCGCTCCTCGTCGGACAGCGATGCGCCGACCTCGAAGAGGTCGAGCGAATCGAGCGCCTCGCGGGCCGCCTGCCGATTCACCCCGTATGCATCCCCAGGCGGGCGACGAGATCCTGGGCCATGGCCTCGACGTTCCGCGCCCTGCTTGCTGCGCTTTCGAGATCGCCGGCCGCGTATGCGGCGCCGGCCTCGTCCCATGCCGACTGCGCGTTCGCGAACGCAGCTTTGGATTCTTCGAGGAGCTGCTTGTCCATTCCTGCCGGAAGCCGGCGCATCTTGCCGAACTCCTCGAGCCGGCCACCGATCCCGGCGAGCAGGCCCGGCAGGCTGCCGGAAAGGCGCGCCCAGTCGGCATTCATCTCGGAGATGTGCTTTTGCTTCGCCGCCGCCGCTTCCTTCGCGAGCGTCTCGGCATGCGCGGGCACGTCCTTCACCGCCGCGATGGCATCGGCATAGCGCTCCTCGTTGAACGCGGTGCGCGCGGCAACGAGCTCCCCCTTCACCGCGGCGTATCGCTCCGGCACGTACTTTTCCGCGTCCTCGTACACCGCGTTCAGCGCATTCTCCGCGGCCGCGATTGCTTCCGCGGCGGGATCCTTCTGCGAGCAGGCGGCCAGGAGAGCGACGAGTCCCGCGAGCGCAGCGAGCCGTGTCCAGCTTTTCACGAGGTCGTCCTCAGGCGGCCTTGACGCCGAGCGTTTCCATGATTTCCACGATCTTCGCCTTGGCATCGCGCGCGGCGAGCACAGTCGCCTCGAAGTTCTTGGTCGTCATTTCGGTCGCCGCCTTGCTCCAGGCATCCCGCGCGGCGTCATACGACGCGATCGTCGCCTTCCACGCGTCCGACGTCATGCCCTTGGGCGGGCGTCTGCCCTGGGACGAGATTTTCCTGTCCATGGCTGTGATCATCCCGGGCATGGTCTTGACCAGTTCGTTCCATTCGCCTTCCATTTCGTTCAGGATCTGGGCGCGGCGGATCCGGGCATCGGCGATCGCCTTCTTCAGCGAAGCTTCGACGTCGCGGGCTCCGGCAACGACGTCGCCGTAGTCTTCCTTTGACGCCGCGTCGCGCAGCGCTTCGACGCTCTTGGAAATTTCAGCATGCCGCTCCGGCAGGTATTTCTGGATTTCCGCGCCGGACTCCTCGAACTTTTTCTGGATTGCGGCCAGCGCCTGCTCGGCCGGTTCCTTCTGGCTCGCACAGGCTGCGAGGCCCAGGAATACGGCGGCGAGCACCGTCAAAATGAATGCATTCGGGCCCTTGAACATCGCGATTCTCCCCCGGCTTTTGCCGACCGCATAGGTTACCACCGATCGGGTACCATGCCGCGCGTGAAGATACCCGAGATCCTGATGGTGGAGACGATTCATCAGCCGGGCAGCCTCGCAAAGGTGCTGCAGGTGATCGCGGACGCGGGACTCACGATCGACCACCTGCAGGCGCTCCGCCGCGAGCAAGGCAAGACGCTCTGGGAAATCACGCTCGAGATGGACGAGGAGGCGGACCGCAGCCTCTACGGACGCATCGACGCGCTGCCGATCGCGCGCTTCGTCGGCAAGTCGGACCGCGTCTTCGACCGGCATCGCGGCGGAAAGCTGCGGACCCAGTCGGCCATCGCGATTACGACCCAGCAGGTCCTGCGCGACATCTACACGCCGGGCGTCGCCCGGGTCTGCCTCGCGATCCGGAAGGATCCTGCGCAGGCCTACGAATTTACGGGCCTCGGCAACTCGGTTGCGATCGTGACGAACGGGACGGCCGTGCTCGGCCTCGGCAATATCGGCGCGCTCGCGGGACTCCCGGTCATGGAAGGCAAGGCGGCGCTCTTCTCGACGCTCGTCGGTATCAACGCCGTGCCGATCCTGCTCGACGAAACGGACCCGAAGCTCTGCATAGACCACATCGTCGCGATTTCCGCGGGATTCGGCGCAATCCAGCTCGAGGACTTCGCGGCGCCTGGCTGCTTCGAGATCGAGGAGGGGCTGCGCGAGCGCCTCGCGCGGCCGGTTCTGCACGACGACCAGCATGGAACGGCGGTCGTGGTCCTGGCCGCAACGCTCAATGCGACGAAGCGTGCCGGGCTTGACCTTGGCGAATGCGTCATCGGCCAGATCGGGCTCGGCGCCGCCGGCATCGGGATCGTGCGGCTCCTTCAGCGAGCCGGTGTCCATCACGTGCTGGGGACCGACCTCGACGCAGGCGCCGTGCGCCGCCTCGCCGCGATGGGCGGGGAGTCTTCGACGCTCGACGACATCATGAAGAAGGCCGACATCGTCATCGCGACGACCGGCGCGCGCGGCCTGATCAAGCCCGAGTCCGTGCGCAAGGGCCAGATCATCATGGCGCTCTCCAACCCGGATCCGGAAATCGAGCCGGCCCTCGCGCTACAGCACGGCGCGGCGATCGCCGCGGACGGGAAGGGTATCAACAACATTCTGGGCCTCCCGGGCTTGTTCAAAGGCGCGCTTGAAGTGCGCGCGCCGCGATTCACCGACGCGATGCTGCTGGCTGCAGCCCGGACGATCGCGGAACTCTCGCAGGGAGACGACCTGGTGCCGGATCCGCTGAACCTGGACGTGCACCGGGCGGTTGCGGCGGCGGTCAGCCGCTCATCGCGCTCCTGAGCTTCAGGATTGCCGCGGCCTCGATCTGGCGGATGCGTTCGGCCGAGACGCCGTAGTCCGCAGCGAGTTCCTGCAAGGTCTTCTTGTCTTCGGCGAGCCAGCGCGCCTTGATCACGGTGCGGCTGCGCTCGTCGAGGCCGTCCAGCGCGGTCGCGAGCGAGCCCGCGACGGCCCCATCCCATTCGTCCTGTTCCACGATTGCCGCCGGGTCCGCCTCGGGCGCGGGCAGGTAGAGCGAAGGGGAGGCGATCGATTCGTCGTCGCCCATGTCCGGCGCCGGATCGAAGGAAAGGTCACGCGCAGAAAGGCGGCGCTCCATCTCGCGCACCTCGCGCGGCTCGACGCCGAGCTCGCCGGCGACGGCCCTGGTTTCGTCTTCCGACAGCCAGGCGAGGTTCTTCTTCATCCTGCGCAGGTTGAAGAACAGCTTCCGCTGCGCCTTGGTCGTCGCGACGCGGACGAGGCGCCAGTTGCGGATCACGAATTCATGAATCTCGGCGCGGATCCAGTGCACGGCGAAACTGACGAGCCGCACGCCCATGCCCGGATCGAAGCGCTTGACCGCCTTCATCAGGCCGACGTTTCCCTCCTGGATCAGGTCGCCGACCGGCAGGCCATAGCCCATGTAGCCGCGCGCGATGTGCACGACGAAGCGCAGGTGCGAGAGGACCAGGTCGCGCGCTGCGTCGAGGTCCTGGTGTTCGTGGAATCGACGGGCGAGCGCAAGTTCCTCCTCGCGTCCGAGCATCGGAATTGCCGAGACGCGCTCGACGTAAGCCTCGAGGCTTCCGAGCGGCCCGGTCAGGACGAGCGGTGAACTGGGGAGCGCGAGAGCTTTGCCGGTCATTGCGTTGGATTACCTCCGTGCTGCGATCTTAGCACTCACGTATATAGAGTGCTAAGTCCCTTTTAAAACAGCATGTTAGGCGCGCGGGTCGATGCGGCGCAGGTGGTAGACCGCAGCGAGCCAGGCACCCAGGAATCCAAGCAGCGCGCCGCCCCCCACGATCGCTGACCATTCGCGGATCGCGAAGCCTTTCAGGGTGAATTGGGCGCCATAGGCTGCCGCCAGCCGGCCGATGAAGGGCTCGAGCGCCATGAGACCGGTCGCGACAAGCCCGAATGCCAGCAATCCGCCGCCGAGTCCCTGCCAGATGCCGGAATAAAGGAACGGGCGGCGCACGAACGCATTGCTGCCGCCGACGAGCTTGGTGACCTCGATCTCCGCGCGGCGGCCGTTGATCTCGAGCCGGATCGTATTGCCGACGACGGCGAGCACGCCCGCGGCGAGCACCGCGGCGACGAGCAGGACGAGCTGCTGCATCGTGTCCTCGATCGCGTGCAGCCGCCTCACCCAGGCCGTGTCCGCCTCGACGAGATCCACGCCCTCGACCTTCCGCAGCTCGACCGCGAGCGCCTCGACGGCGGCGGCCGTGTCCTCTGGCGGCTTTGGCCTCACCTTGAGAAGCCAGGGCAGGGGGTTTTCCGGGAGGGCTTCCAGGGCATCGCCCATGCCGGAGAGCTTGCGGAATTCCACGAGTCCTTCCTCCGGGCTCACGAGCACCGCTTCCGCGACGCCGCTTCGCGCCGCAATGGCGGCAGCGGCCTTCTTCGCCTCGGCTTCCGTCGTCGACATGCGGAAGTAGACGGAGAGCTGCACGGTGTCGTCGAGGCCTTCGGTCACGACACGCATGTTCGATACGACGAGGTAGAGCGCCGCCGGGAGCGCGAGCGCGATGCCGATCACCACGATGGTCAGGAAGGTCGCGAATGGCTGGCGGGCGAGGCGGCCCAGCGATCCGAGGAGGGCCTGCGCGTGGCGTTCGAGATAGATGGACACGGGTTCAGGCAGCGACGTGCGGCAGTGAAGACAGGCGTCCCTGCTCGATGTGCACGCGGCGCACGCGGAAGCGCTCGAGCAGGTGGACGTCGTGGGTTGCGACCAGCACTGTCACGCCGACCGCGTTGAAGCGCTGGAAAAGGTTCATCACCTCGAGCGCGAGATCCGGGTCGAGGTTGCCCGTCGGCTCGTCGGCGATCAGCACCGGCGGCTTCGTGATGACCGCGCGGGCGATGCCGACCCGCTGCTGCTCTCCGGCGGACAGCTCGAGCGGGAAAGAGCGCTCGCGGCCCAGCAGCCCCACCTGGTCGAGTGCCGCGCGCACGCGCTTGTCCATCTCGCGGCGGTGCACGCCGCCGATGGCGAGCGGAAGCGCGACGTTGTCGTACACCGGCCGGTCGTCGAGCAGGCGGTGGTCCTGGAACACGACGCCGATCTGCCGGCGAAAGGCCGGGATTGCGCGGCGGCGCAGCGTGCCGGTGTTGCGCCCGTTGACCGTGACTTGCCCGCGGGTCGGCCGCTCGAGGAGCGCGATGAGCCGGAGCACCGTGCTCTTGCCCGCGCCCGAATGCCCGGTAAGAAATGCCATCTCGCCCGTGTCGAGCTCGAAGGAAAGCTCAGACAGGGCCTCGCGCCCGTTCGGGTAACGCTTGAAGACACGGTCGAATACGATCAAGGCGTGTCGGCCTCCGCCGGACGCAGCAGCCCCTCCACAAAGGCCCGGGCATCGAAGATACCGAAATCCTCAGCCTGTTCGCCAACGCCGACGAACCGGATCGGCAGCCCGAAGCGCCGCGCGACCGCAATGACGACGCCGCCCTTGGCCGTGCCGTCGAGCTTTGTCACGACGATGCCGGTCACGCCGATCGCCTGGTTGAACTGCTCGGCCTGGCGGATCGCGTTTTGGCCGAGGCTCGCATCGAGCACGAGCAGGACCTCGTGCGGCGCGTCGGGATCGAGGCGCTTGATCACGCGGGCGATCTTCCTCAATTCGTCCATCAGGTGGGACTGCGTGTGCAGGCGTCCGGCCGTGTCCGCGATCAGGACGTCCGCGCCCCGCGCCTTCGCCGACTGCATGGCGTCGAAGACGACCGCGGCCGGGTCCGCGCCGGTCGCCTGCGATACGACCGGCACGGAATTGCGGCTCGCCCAGGCAGCGAGCTGCTCGACGGCGGCCGCGCGAAAAGTGTCGCCGGCCGCGAGCATGACGGACAGGCCGTCGTCCTTCAGGCGCCGCGCGAGCTTTCCGATCGTCGTCGTCTTTCCCGATCCGTTCACGCCGACGACGAGAATCACGAACGGCTTATGGGCCCAGTCGATGGCGAGCGGCCGCTCGACGGGTTTCAGGATGGCGAGGAGCGAGGCGGCGAGCGCGGACTCGAGCGCCTTCGCGTCGCTCAACTCGGCGCGCGCGACCCTGGCGTGCAGGTCGGACAGGATGGCGTCGGTTGCGTCGACGCCCAGGTCTGCCGAAAGCAGCTGCGTCTCGAGCTGCTCGAGCAGGGCGGCGTCGATGCGCCGACCCGGGACGAGATCGAGGGCCCAGGAGGTGCCGCGGTTGACACGCGCGCGCAGGCGCGCGAGGAAGCCGCCCTCGGCCGGCGTCAAGGTTCCAGGATGGCCGGGTTCGTAATAGCGAACGCGGCGCCTCCCGATGCGGCAAGCGAGGCGGCGTGCGTTTGCATCTCCGTCGTGACTGCGAGGCTCGCTGCGGGGTTCGAGCTGGGATCCAGGAGCGAGCCGTGATAGCCCGACGTGAAGTGGACCCAGGTACCCGTGCCCGCGCCGACGAAGTTTAGCCCCGCAGTGTTGGTCTTGACGAAAGGCGCTGCGTTGATGAGGCGCTGCGTCGCCGTGTTCGGCACCACCGTGTCATTGATTACCTGCGTCAGCAGTACCGGCCGCGCGGCGACAGCCGCCGCGATGTAATTGATCGGATCGCCGGCATCCACGATCGTCTGGGCGTCGCGGAAGAACTGCTCGTAAAGCGTCAGTCCCGGCTGGAGGGCGGCGCTTGCATTCGCGAGGCCGGCATTGATATCCGGAGAAATGTCTGCCGATTCGCGCAGAAGGTTCGCCACTCCGCCGCCTGGCACGTTCAGGTATGCGGATGCCGTGGAGATCGGCATGGCATTGGCGACCGTGCCGACGATGCCGCCGAGCGAAAGGGCCGAGTAATGGATTCGTGCGGGGTCGATGTCCGCTACGGTATCGCCGTCGAGGTCGAGGTTCGGCAGCGAGGTCACGAGCTGGACGATATCGATGGCCGCCTGCCGCAGGTTGTCGCGGCTCGTCAGGAGGCTCGTCAGGTTGATGATGTACGAGCCCGAAGGATCGATCACACCGTCGCCGCCCGCCGCCCCCGTCGTGTTGTTCACGAGGTCGAGGTCGAAAGTCCGCTCGGCGCCAGCTTGATAGAGCGGGTTCGCCGGGTTCGTGATGCCGTGCAGCGGGATGTCGATCGCAGCGACGACGAAGCCCTGCGAGGCATAAGCCCCCGCGACCGCCGCCGACTGCGCGCGATTGCCGGTCAAGCCATGCTGGAAGATCACGACCGGCCAGCCCGCCGCGGGCTTCACTTGGCCGCTCAAGGCATTCGGCACGGTCACGAAGAGTGGAATCGGGAGCTGGGCTTGTACAACCGGCACCGGGTTGAAGCGAGTCAGGTGCGTCGTCGTCGGCGCGCCGGGCACGGCGGTGAAGGGAGCTCCCTGCCAGGCGCTGGTCAGCGGGCTGGCAGGATTGTGGTAGTACTGAATCGCGACCTGGCCGACGTAGATATCGGCGATCGGCGGCAGGGCGGGATTGAGCATCTGCAGGTTGAGGCCGGTCGCGACGACGCCGATGGGGCCCGGCTGTGCGAGCTGTGCCGCGAAGTTCATCGTGTCGGCCGTCGCCTGGGTCGAGAACGAGAAGGTCAGCACGATGCTCGGGACGATGGCCGGCGTCAGGACGGCGCTCGCAATCGCGATGTGCGCGCCGGTCAGGAGGCAGATGCCGTTGAGGGACGGATTCGTGATCGCGGCGCAGGTGGGCAGCGCGCTCTTGATGGCGACGTAGTCCCTGTCCGGCGTCGCGGCATTACCGCTGGTGTCCCGCAGGCCGTTCGTGAGGATCACGAGATAGCCGACGTTCGTCGCTCCGGCAGAGGGCGTCAAAGGCTTCAGGGGAACGATCTCGAGCGTCTGGCCACCGGAATCGCCGGTCGGCGCGACACGCGCCGTGAAGTCAATTCCGAAAGCGAGCGGACGACGGAAGCCGACCGTCGCCTTGGTCGTGTTGCTGACATCCACTTCGAACATGTATACGGTCGCCGGCGAGATGGTCGCAGCGTCGATCGGCGCGGAAAAGCGCGCTGTCGCCGTCGCCACCGTCGAGAAGCCGTCGAGCGCGTTCAATGCGCCGACGTTCTGGGCGTTGAATGGCGTCGTCGGGATATTGAGCGTGCCGTCGGTGGAGCCGTTGAAATAGAGATCGGTCGGAAACGGAAGGACGCCGGAGAGCGGAATGAAGTCCGCGTGGAATGCGCCGACGCCCGGCGGGCTCGTCGGATTGCCGTTCCCGGACTGCGGATTCGTCGGCCCGATGCCGTCGGACGACGAGCCGGAACAACCTGCGACCAGGACACCTGCGATCAGGAGTAGCGCGATGAAACGGTTGCTCATGTCGGAAGCTCCGGCAAAGTGAGAGTCGCGGGCGCGTATCATCGCGCAAGTTTAAGGGATGTGCGCTGCAAAAAATGCTCAATACCCTCCGTATCATCGGCGGCGAGTGGCGAGGCCGGCGCATCCGCTTTCCCGGCAAGGGCGGCATCCGCCCGACGCCCGACCGGGTCCGGGAAACCCTTTTCAACTGGCTCGCGGCGGTCGTCCGCGGCAGCCGTTGCCTCGACCTGTTTGCCGGCAGCGGCGCCCTGGGGCTGGAGGCGTTGTCGCGCGGCGCGGCCGCGGCGACATTCGTGGAGCGGGACCGGGAAAATGCGGACAGGCTCCGCGAGACCGCGACCCTGCTCGCGCCCGGCCGCGCGAATGTCGTTCAGGCGGATGCGCTCGCCTGGCTCGCCGGGGCACCCACCGCGCATGACATCGTCTTTCTCGATCCGCCATTCGACGCCGGGATCCTGGCGGAATCGATGCGCCTTCTCGAATCACGCGGCTGGCTTGCCGGCGACGCCCACATTTACATCGAGATGCCCGCCGGGCATGGCCCGCCCGCACTGCCTGCCGGCTGGCTGGCCCACCGTTCAGGGCGTGCGGGGGCGGTCGGGTATCATCTCGCCCGGCGAAGCAGCGAGGAATCCACCACGTGAATCCGAAGCGGAGCGCAGTTTATCCCGGCACGTTCGACCCGATCACGAACGGTCACCAGGATCTCGTGCGGCGGGCAGCGGGAATCTTCGACCGCGTCGTGATCGGCATCGCCGCGAATCCGGGCAAGGTACCGCTGTTCACGGTCGAGGAGCGCGTCGGACTCGCGCAGCGCGTGCTCGCGGACCTCAAGAACGTCACGGTACTCGGCTACGCGGGTCTCACCGTCGATTTCGCCCGCGAGCAGGGCTGCGGCATCGTGGTCCGGGGACTGCGCGCCATGTCGGACTTCGAGTTCGAGTTTCAGCTCGCGAACATGAGCCGGCATCTTGATGGCGCGGTGGACTACGTCTTCATGACGCCGCAGGAACAGTTCACCTTCATCTCCTCGACACTCGTGCGGGAGATCGCGTCATTCGGCGGCGACGTCACCCAGTTCGTGCACCCGGCCGTCGCCGAGGCGCTGCGGGGGAAAAAGAAGGGCTAGCGCTGGCAGCGCGGGCACCAGTAGGTGCTGCGCTGTCCCTGCGTGAACTGCCGGATCGGCGTCTGGCAGCGGCGGCAGGGCCTGCCGGTCCGCTCGTAGACGAAAAGCCGCCGGCCGAAATAGCCGGGCATGCCCGAGGCATCGACGTAGTCGCGAAGCGTCGTGCCGCCGACGCCGATCGCCTCGTTCAGCACGTTACGGATCGCACTCACCAATCCGTCCATGCGCACTCGACTCACGCGGCCGGCCGCGAGCCCGGGCCGGATGCCGGCGCGAAAGAGCGCCTCGCTCGCATAGATGTTGCCGACGCCGGCGACGATCCGCGAATCCATGATGAAGGCCTTGACGGAGGCGCGCCGCCCGCGCGCACGCCGCCACAGCGCATCGGCCGTGAATTCCTCCGACAGCGGCTCGACCGCGAGGCGCGCGAGGAGCTTGTGCCGCCCGGGCTCGCCGGTCGTGAACAGCAGGCAACCGAAGCGGCGCGGGTCGTTGAACCGGAGGCAGCGCCCCGAATCGAGCACGAGATCCACGTGATCATGCGCGAGGGGCGGCGAGTCGGCGTCGAGGATGCGCAGGCTGCCCGACATGCCGAGATGGAGAATCAGCGTGCCCGCGTCGGTCGAGATCAGCAGGTACTTGGCGCGCCGCCCGACGGAGTGGATGCGCGCGCCGCCGACTTTCGCGGGGAGGCTTCGCGGCACGCGCCAGCGCAGGCGCCATTCGCGCACGCGCAGGCCCACGATGCGCCGGCCGACGAGCCAGGGCTCGATGCCCCGGCGCGTCGTTTCTACCTCGGGTAGTTCCGGCATCCCATGCAGCCCGCCCTCAGAAGCTCGACCTGAACTCGACGGCGTAGCGCCGCGGCTCGTTGATGAAGCCGGTCAGGTTGTTGAAATCGATGCCGCCGACGGCCTCGATCTCGTCCGTGATGTTGCGGCCGAAGACCGCGATCTCCTGCTTGCCGTCGTTCCAGTTGTAGCCGAGGCGCAGTCCGCCCTCGAGCAGCTCCTGGCCCTCGAACTCCGCGGACTCGTACAGGAAGAAGTTCACTTCGCTGCGATAGGCCCAGTCGGTATAAATGTAGAACTCGCCGCCTCCGACCTGCATGCCCCAGCGCGCCGTGAGGTTCGCGATGACCTCCGGCGACTGCGGCAGGCGGTTGCCGTCGATGCTGACGGTTGCCGGCACGAACGGCGGGATCGCCGGGGAGATCACGGGGTCCAGGAAAGTGCATCCGCCATTGCAGACCTGCACGCCGAGGTCCGGGTCGTCGATCTCGGTGTCGTTGTAGCTTGCGCCGATCGTGACCAGGAAGTTGTCGGTGATGTAGGCCTCGAAGTCGAGCTCCGCGCCCTGGCCGTCCGTCTGGTCGGCATTCAGCAGCGTGTTGAAGTTGGTCCCGCCGCCGACCGCCGTGAGTTGCTGGTCGTTCATCGTGTACTTGTAGATGGAGAAGCTGAGCCGGCCGCGATCGCTGAACAGGTTTGTCTTGATGCCGGCCTCGTAGGAGATGATGTCCTCCGCCTCGGCGACGGAGACGGTGTCGCCGAACAGCAGACGGCCCTGAATCGAGGGCGCACGGAAGCCCTCGGCTACGCGCGCATAGAGGTTTGTGTCCTCGCCGATCTCCCAGGTGGCGCTGACGTCCCAGTCGAGATGCTCCTCGTCGGTATTGACGTTGATCGGGCCGATGGGACCCGCGAATGGCGCCAGCGGCGACAGAAAGCGCTCGGCGACGAAGTCCTTCTCGTCCTGCGTATAGCGCAGGCCCGCGCTCAGCGTGAACGAGTCGCCGAGCTCGAAATCGGCCGAGGTAAACACGGCCCAGGCCTCGTTGTCCTGTTGCTGCCGCACGTCACCGTTCTTCACGCCGTTCGCGAAGGTGTTGTAATTGAAGCTGTCGATCGTCAGGTCCTCGTCGAAGTAGTAGAGGCCCGCCTGCCAGTCGAACCTGCCCCAGTCCTGCGATTCCCAGCGGAACTCCTGCGAAACCTGGCTGTGGTCCGGCAATCCGTCCGCCGATTCCGCGGGGAAGGGGATGAAGCCGGGACCCATCGGCGGCGCGAACACGGCGCCGAAACCGCCGTCGATGTCTCCGCGGGAGAGCACCTCGACCGACTCGTAGCCCGTGATCGAATGGAAAGTCAGGCGCCCGAACTCGTAGGCGATCCGGAGGCTCCCGCCGACCGAGTCGAGATCCTGGTCGTTCCGGCCGTCGACGGCGATCTGGTTCTCGCTGAAGCCGGGCACGAGGTCGTTGGATCCGGGGACGAAGACATTGGCGCGGAACATGCGCGCGGTGCCGTCCAGGCTGCGCGCGTGCAGGTTCACGAGAGCGGAGAGCTGGTCGCCCGGCTCGTACAGGAACTGCAGCCGGCCCGCGACCTCGTCGAATCCCTCGAGCGCGTCGCCCTCGCCGGTGAAGGTGTTGTCGACCCAGTCGTCGCGGTGCAGGTAGATGCCTGACACCCGCATCGCCCAGTTCTCGCCGAGCGCGCCGCCCACGGCGCCCTCGACGTTGATCGAGCTGTGGGTGCCGTAGCTTGCCCGGACGTAGCCGCCGCCCTCGCGCGAGGGACGCACGGAGTTGAACTTGATCACGCCCGCGGGCGTATTGCGTCCGAACAGCGTGCCCTGCGGCCCGCGAAACATCTCGACCATCTCGAGATCGAAGACCGGGAATCCCTTCAGGATCGGGTTCTCCTGCACGACATCGTCATAGACGAGCGACACGGGCTGCGAGGCGTTGAGGTCGAAGTCCGTGTTGCCGAGCCCGCGGATGTAGAAGCGCGGGAACGCGCGGCCGAACGAGGATTCGATGTTCAGGCTCGGAAGCCGGGCCGACAGGAAGCGGACGTCGTCGCCGCCGGAGGCGAGGATGACGAGCTTCTCGTCGGCGAGCGCCGATACCGCGACCGGGACGTCCTGGATGTTCTCGCTGCGGCGCTGGGCCGTGACGATGACGTCTCCAAGCGTCGTTGTCTCCGCCGGGGTCTGGGCCCACGCAGCGGGCAGCGGCAACGCCATGGCGATGGCGGCAGCGAGATACGCGTAACGCATTTTTCGAACTCCCCTGGTGTCAGGCCGGGGAGTTTAGCCGAGCGGACGCCCGGCGGCCTACTTGATCTTCGATTCCTTGTAGGTCACGTGCTTGCGCACGACCGGGTCGTACTTGCTGACCTCCATCTTTTCGGGATGCAGGCGCTTGTTCTTGGTCGTGGTGTAAAAGTGACCCGTGCCGGCGCTCGAAACGAGCTTGATTTTGTCGCGCATGACATTGACCTCAGACGTGGGTTCCGGAGGCGCGGAGTTCCGCGACCACCTTGTCGAGGCCGCGCTTCTCGACGGTGCGCAGGCCGCGAGTCGAAAGCCTGAGCGTCACCCAGCGGCCTTCGCTTTCCAGCCAGAAACGCTGCGTGTGCAGGTTCGGCAGGAAGCGGCGGCGCTTCTTGATGTTCGAGTGGGAGACCTTGTTGCCGGTGCGCGGGCGCTTTCCGGTGACCTGACAGACTCGTGACATGGTGATGGCTCTATTCGGGGCCGCGTATTAGACCAGCCTCTCGATTCGCAGTCAATTCAAAACGTTGCGCGTCAAACGAGGCCCTTTTCCGCGAGGGAAACGCAGCTTCCGTCGCCGATGATCAGGTGGTCCAGGAGGCGGATCTCGACCAGGGCCAGGGCGTCCCGCAGCCGGGTCGTGATGATTTCGTCGGCCTGGCTCGGTTCCGCGATCCCCGACGGATGGTTATGGGCGAGGATCACGGCCGTGGCGTTCCGGGCGAGCGCCTGCTTGACGACTTCCCGGGGATGGACGCTCGCGCCGTCGACGGTGCCGCGGAACAACTCCTCGCAGCGCGTGAGTCGATGCCGGCTGTCGAGGAACAGGCAACAGAAGACCTCGTGCTCCAGGTCGCGCAGCCGCGCGATGAGGTAGTCGCGCGCCGCGCGCGGGCTCGCGAGCAGTGGCCCGGCCTGGAGACGCTCCAGGTGGTGCCGGCGCACGATTTCGAGAGCGGCCTGCAATTCGGCCCAGCGCGTGGGACCGACGCCCGACTGGCCGCACAGGGCATGCCGTCCCGCAGTCAGCAGCCCGCGCAGGGAACCGAAGCGCACGAGCAGCGAGCGCGCGAGATCGATGGCATTCATCCCGCTCGTGCCGTGACGCAGCCAGATCGCGAGCAGCTCCGCTTCCGACAAGGCGCCGGATCCGAGCGCCAGCAATTTTTCCCGCGGCCGCTCGGCCGGCGGCCAGTCCCTGATGTGCATGGAGGCATTCTGCTGACGCGAAGCGCATGCGGCCGGTCGCAAATTGCACCGGTACTGCGATAATCGGCGCATGAGGAAACTGCAGGTCCGCATTCTCGACCCGCGCGTCGGCCGGGATTTTGCGCTGCCGGCGCACGCGACCGCGGGCTCCGCCGGAATCGACCTGCGCGCCTGCCTCGACTCCGTGAAGGTTCTCGCCCCTGGCGAAACGCTTCTCGTGCCGACCGGAATCGCGATTCATCTCGAGGATCCCGGGCTTGCAGCGGTCCTGCTGCCGCGCTCGGGCCTCGGCCACAAGCACGGCATCGTGTTGGGCAACCTGGTCGGGCTGATTGACTCCGATTACCAGGGACAGGTCATGGTCTCGGTATGGAATCGCAGCGATCACCAATTTACGATCGAGCCCGGCGACCGCATTGCGCAGATGGTGGTCGTGCCCGTCGTGCAGGTCGAGTTCGACGTCGTCGGGGAGTTCGAGGAGAGCGCCCGAGGGGCGGGGGGATTCGGAAGTTCCGGCCGCGGCTGATGCGCGTCAGCGCGGCTTGATCGAACGCAATTCCTGGTAGCGCTTGATGTCCTGGTCGAACGTGAGGCGGATGTTCTCTCGTTCCAGGCGGCGCTTCTCGAGGTTCGCTTCCTGGGTCTGGATGTCGTTTGCCGACCGCTCGAGGTCAGTCACGAGCTCGTCAGGCATGGGCGGCGCGCCGGCTTCCTGGTTCATCGGCGCGAAGCGCGAGGCCTGGCGCTGGATCTGCTTGCGCTGCGCGCGCAGGTTCGACAGCGACTGTTCCTGGATGGTCAGTTGCGCGTCGACGAGATCGAGCCGGTTGTCGCGAAGCGACTCGAGTTCCTTGACCGACTGGTAAGTCTGGAGCAGCACGCGGTCGCGCAGCTTGCGCTTCTGCTCGTCGCGCGCCGCCTTGTCGGCCACTGCCTTGGCCGCGGCCTCTTCCGGCGTGATCGTGCCTTCCTCGCGACCGACGGCCAGGCCCTGCCTGTTCAGGACGTCGCGATCCTGCTCCGCGTATTCCGCGGGCACGCTGTCGCCGTAGTGCACCTGGCCGTTCTTGTCGACCCAGCGATAGAGCTTCTTTTGCTTGTCGGACTGCGCGTCGGCGCCGCCCGCGACGAGCGCGAGCAGCATGACGGGCAGCAGGACCTTCAGGGACCAGGGGTTCATCCGTGCACCTCGGCACACATTATTCTCGGTTCCCGCGCCGGGTGTCGACCGTACCTGCATCACGCTTCGCTATCGACACAGCAGTTCCGGCGATGGTTCTTCAGCGAGGCGAGCTCGTCGGTGTCCTGTTCGCCCGCCTCCAGGTATTCGATCAGGTGATCGAGCGTGATGATTTTGATGACCGGAATGCTGAATGAAGCCTGAACCTCCTGGATCGCGGAAAGTGGGCCTTGCCCTCGTTCCTGCCGGTCGAGGGCAAGGACGACGCCGGCCGGAGTCGCGCCTGCGGCGCGGATCGTCGCGACCGACTCGCGCACGGCCGTTCCTGCGGTGATGACGTCATCGACAATCAGGACCCGGCCTTCGAGCGGGGCGCCGATCAGCGCGCCGCCTTCGCCATGCGGTTTCACTTCCTTGCGGTTGTAGGCGATCGGCACGTTGCGCCGGTGCCGCTCGGCAAAGGCCACGGCCGTCGCCGTGGCCAGCGGTATGCCCTTGTACGCGGGACCAAAGAGCATGTCGAAGGCGGTTCCCGCGTCGACGATCGACTGCGCGTAGCAGGTTCCGAGCTTCGCCAGCGAAATGCCGTCGTTGATGAGCCCGGCATTGAAGAAGTAGGGGCTGGTGCGGCCGGACTTGAGCGTGAAATCGCCGAAGCGGATCACCTGCTTCGCGAGAATCATTTCGATGAATTCTTTCTGGTGTAATCGCATGCAGGCCCCTTGCCCCAATGCGTATCATTGCCGCTCGGCCGCAGGTCCAGCATGCGCATCATCACACTCAACTGCAACGGTGTCCGCTCCGCGGCCGGCAAGGGGCTGTTCCAATGGCTGCCGGCGCAGTCCGCGGATGTCGTCTGCCTGCAGGAAACCAAGGCCCAGGAGCACCAGCTCGGTGACGTATGCTTCCGGCCGGCTGGTTACCACTGCCGGTATTTCGATGCCGTGCGTCCCGGCTACAGCGGCATCGCGATCTATTCAAGGCAGAAGCCCGACCGCGTGATCGCAGGTTTCGGCGTGAAAGAATTCGACCGCGAAGGGCGCTACCTCGAGTTCCAGTTCGGAAGGCTGTCGGTGGTGTCGCTGTACCTGCCCTCGGGTTCGGCCGGGCCGGAGCGGCAGGCGTCGAAATACCGCTTCCTCGACGCCTTCCTGCCTTACCTCAGGAAGCTCGGCCGGCGCGACCGCGACTACGTGCTTTGCGGCGACGTCAACATCGCGCATCGGGAGATCGACCTGAAGAACTGGAAATCCAACCAGAGGAACTCGGGCTTTTTGCCCGAGGAGCGTGCCTGGCTCGACCGCGTGTTCGGCGAATTGAAATGGGTCGACAGCTTCCGCGAAGTTGATCGGCGCCCCGAGCAGTACACCTGGTGGTCGAACCGCGGGCAGGCGCGCGCGAAGAACGTCGGATGGCGAATCGATTACCAGATCGCGAGCCGCAGGCTCGCGGGGAAGGCGCGCGCGGCGTCGATCTACCGCGACACCTGGTTCTCCGACCACGCGCCGCTCACGATGGACTACGAGCTTTGAAAGCCTGGGCCGCCGTCAAGCCCTACCTCGAGCGGGAATCGCTGGCCGCATTCTTCGTCGGCGTGTCCTCCGGATTTCCGTACGCGATGATCGGCGCCACGCTGACGACGCGCCTCGCGCAGGACGGCATCGACAAGCGGACCATCACGGCGTTCACGCTTGCCTTCCTCGTCTACAACCTCAAGGTGTTCTGGGCCTGGATCGTTGACGGCGTGAGGATCCCGATACTCGGCCGGCTCGGCCAGCGCGTGTCCTGGCTGCTGCTTGCCGGCGCCGCCGTGATCGCCGCGGTCCTCAACCTCGCGTTCGTGGATCCTGCGGCGAGCATCCAGGCAACAGTTGTCGCAGCGGTGCTCGTCGGAATTGCCGGTGCCACGTATGACATCGTGATCGACGCATTCCGCATCGAGACGCTGAAGCCGTCCCAGCTCGGCGTCGGCTCGGGGATGTCGCAGTACGGCTGGCGAATCGGCTCGGTCGCTGCCGGCGCCCTGACCCTGGTCGTCGCGGAAAGATTCGGATGGTCCGCGGGCTATGCGGTCTGCGCCGTGTTCGCGCTGCCGGCGATGCTGACGGGCCTCGTCGTCGGCGAGCCCGCCCGGCACGTCGTGATCGAGAAGAAGGGCGCGTCTGCCGTCTGGGCTTCCATCATCGGGCCCTTCGAGGAGTTCCTGCGCCGTTCCGGCGCCTGGCTCGTGCTGCTTTTCGTCCTCGTTCACAAGATCGGGGACACGCTCTCTCAACTGACGGTGCGCCTCCTGTTCGACGATCTCGGTTACAGCAATGACGAGATCGCCCTGTATGACGTCGGCTTCGGTTTCTGGGCGTTTCTTGTCGGCATATTCGTCGGCGGCATCCTCTACACGAAACTGGGCCTCAAGAGGTCGGTGCTGATCGCGCTGGTGCTCATGGGCATCTCGAACTTCAGTTTTGCGCTACTGGCTGCATCCGGCCATAGCAACCCAGGGCTTGCGGGCGCGATGGGCTTTGAAAACTTCGCGAGCGGTTACGGCGGCGTGGTCGTCGTGGCGTATTTCTCGGCGCTCTGCAACCTGCAGTTCACGGCGGCGCAGTACGCATTGATCTCCGCGACCGCAAGCGTCCTCGGGCGCGTCCTGACCGGCGGGACGGCGGGCGCCCTGATCCAGTCGCTGGGTTACGTGAATTTCTACCTGCTGACGACGGTGGTCGCGCTGCCCGGCATCTTCCTTTTCTGGTACATGATGCGCGCGGGTATGATCGACCGCGCGATGGGGACGGCAGGGCGGGTCGGGGGATGATCGACGAACTCCTGAAATTCTTCGTCCTCCTGTTCGTGGTGGTCGAGCCGGTCTCGCTCGTGCCGCTCTTCGCCGCCTTGACCGAGGGGGCGGACGACGCCTTCCGGCGCCGCATGGCGCTCAAGGCCGTGATCCTTTCCGGCATCGTATTCCTGCTGTTTGCGGTGGGCGGCGCCTGGTTCCTGCGCGTCATGGGAATCAGCGTCGAGGCATTTCGCATCGCGGGCGGCATCATGCTGTTCCTGATCGCGCTGGAGATGGTGTTCGCCAGGGAATCGGGCACGCGCCAGACCACGAAAGAAAAGGTCGAGGCCAGGAAGCGCGCGGACATCTCGGTGTTTCCGCTCGCGTTTCCCTTCATCTCCGGGCCGGGAGCGCTTGCGATCGTGCTCCTGACCTTCGGCGCATCGCGCGGGGACCTGTCGCTGTCGGCAGGCCTCTTCGCTGTCGTGCTGGTCGTCCTGGCGATCACTTACATCCTGATGCGCCTGACGCCGCTGGTGATGCGCGCCATGGGCGTCACCGGCGGGAATGTCGTCAATCGCCTCTCCGGCGTCGTGCTCGCGGCGCTCGCCGTGCAGTTCATCATCGACGGTGCGAGCGTCGCTTTCGGCTAGCGCCGCCAATACTCGAGGTCGAAAACCAAATGGCCGAGTCGCCTGCCCCGATTCTCGAATCGGGTCGCGCCGCGTTCCGGCCTTTCGATGTATCGCGCGTCGGGCGCGACGTTCTCGAGGCCGGGCTCAGCGTTCAGTATTGCCAGCATCCATTCTCCGTAGGGCTCCCAGTCGGTCGCCAGCCGGAGTCGGCCGCCGCGCCTGAGCCGGCTCGCAACCAGTGAGGCGAATGCCGGCTGGACGATGCGTCGCTTGTGGTGGCGCTTTTTCGGCCAGGGGTCCGGGAAGTAGAGGAGTATTTCGTCGAGTGACCCGGGCGGCACCTGGTTTGCCAGCGACTCCACCGCGTCGTGCGCGATGATGCGCACGTTCGTGAGTCCCAGCGACTGGAGCGCGAGCAGGCAGCGTCCGATGCCGGGCGGATGCACCTCGACGCCGATGAAGTCGGCATCCGGAAACTTCGTCGCGAGCGCGACGAGCGTGTCGCCGTTGCCAAAGCCGATCTCGAGGATGCGCGCCGCGCTCCTGCCGAACACCCGGTCCAAGTCGAGAGGCGAGGGCGCGTAAGCAATCCCGAGGCGTGGAAGCAATTCGTCAAGTGCGCGCCGCTGGGCCTGCGTGATCCGCCCGGCCCTCAGGACGTAGCTCCGGATGGGCTGCCTCGGACTATTCACGCGCCTGAGATCAAGTCGGCGGTGAGCGACGCGATGTCCGGGCATCCGGTCAGCGCGAGCGTGCGATCGAGTTCGTCCGCGAGGATCGATATCGCACGTGCGACGCCCGCGCGGCCGCCCGCGCCGAGGCCGTAAACGCAGGCGCGTCCGAGGTGAACCCCTTCGGCGCCCAGCGCAATCGCCTTCGCGATGTCGCTGCCTCGTCGCACGCCGCCATCCACGAGAATCGAGGCGCGACCCGCAACGGCACGCGCGATTTCCGGGAGAACGTCGATCGCGCTGACCGCGCCGTCGAGCTGCCTGCCGCCATGATTCGAGATCACGATGCCGTCGACGCCGGCGGCAATGGCACGCTCGGCATCGTCAGCGCGGAGCACACCTTTCAGCATCAGCTTGCGCGGCCAACGATCCCGGAATCGCCTGATGTCCTCCCAATTGAATGAAGGGTCAAACATGCCGTGACCGACGAAGGAGTTCACGTTGCGTCCCGGCCCGAGCTCCCTTTCGACGTTGACGAAACGCGGACGGCGCCTCGCGACCGTGGCGATCCAGCGTGGATGCATCAGCATGTCGAGCCGGGTCGCGAGCGTAAATTTCTGGTGCGGCAGCAGGCCGGTCCGCAAGTCGCCCTCGCGCTTGCCGGCGACGGGAAAATCGCTGGTCAGGACCACGCACTCGAAGCCGGCGTCATGCGCGCGTCCGATGATCGCATCGGTGATGCGCCGTTCCGCGAACACGTAGGCCTGCAGCCACAATCGTCCGGGCGCTTCCCGGGCGACGTCCTCGAGCAGGCTCATCGAGACGGTGGACATGGCGAAGGGCACGCCCGCGGCGGACGCGGCCTTCGCGAGCTCCATGTCGCCGTCCGGCCAGGAGAGGCCGTTCAGCGCCGTCGGACCGACGACGAAGGGAAGCGCGGACGGCGCGCCGAGCAGGCGCGTAGACATGTCGCGCTTCGATACGTCGACCAGCGTGCGCGGCCGGAACAGCAGCCGCTCAAACGCCTCGCGATTGCCGCGGAGGGTGATCTCGTCCTCGGCACCGCCGTCGACATAGTTGAAGACGAAACGCGGCAGGCGCCGTTTCGCGATCGACCGCAGGTCGCTGACGTTGATCGCGTCCTGGTAACGCATCGCGGGATTCTAGACGTATCGCCCGGCGACACGGCCCGTGAAAATGCAGCCGCCCAGGAATGTTCCTTCAAGACCGCGCTTGCCGTTCATGCCGCCGCCGCCGAATCCCGCCGCCTCGCCGGCAGCGAAGAGACCCTCGATCGCCTGCCCGGTCGCGCCGAGTACACGGCATTGCAGGTCGGTCTGGATGCCGCCCAGGCTCTTTCGGCTGATGATGAACTCGCGGATCGCCATTAGCGGGCCCGCGCCGCGATCGCGGATCGGCTGGAAGGCGCAAGTCCGGATCCTGTCGCCGGGCCAGCGCCTGAGCCAGGCGATTCGCCGCAGCTGTTCGTCGTTGTGGAAGCGCTCGCCACGCCTGATTGCGGCGTCATAGTTTTCGACGGCCGATTCAACGCTCGCGAGATCCACGACATCGTCGCCGTTCAGCGTATTCATCCGCTCGACGAGCTCGGGCAGGGTGTCCGCCAGCACGATGTCTTCGCTGTTTCGCGTCAGCTCCTCGTAGAGCCAGTGGTTGCCGAACAGAAGATCGCGCGCAAAGCGCAAGCGCTTGCGGTCGCGGATCGCGGGATTGAACTCGGCGCCCGAAACCGCGAGCTCCTTGAGCGCGATCTTGCGGTTCAGCAGCTGCCAGCTGTAGCCGCCGGGCTCGCGGCAGATCCGCGCGACCAGATCGTGCGTGTCGAAACCGGAGACGAGCGGCATCGGCCCGATGCGCTCGCCGTGCGCGTTGAGCCAGAGCGCCGACTTCGGCGGTATCAGAGACAGTCCGTGGCCGGGCTTGCGCGGACGCCAGTGCCGGATGCCCGCCGCGTAATTCCACTGCCAGTCGAGGTGCGTCACGCTCGCCCCGGTAGCCGCCGCCGCGTCGTGCAGCCGGCCGTCGGCGAATCGATGCGAGCCATTCAGGATCACGGGCGGCGGGGCGCCCCAGTCCGCATGCCAGTGACGCCGCACGCGCTCGATGTCGCCATTGATGCCCCCCGCCGCGATGACGACCGACTCGCTCGTGATCTCGAAGGGCGCGCCGCCGGGCTCGATCGTGCCGCGAAGGCCAACGACCCTGCCCGCGCGAGCGAGAAATGCGTCCACGCGATGGCCAAACCGGAGCTCGAGCAGGTCGCGCCGCGAATGCTTCAGCAGCCGGTCGACGACGCTGTCGGAGAGCGCGCGGCCCGTGCCCCAGACGAGATGGAATCGGGGCACGGAATTGCCGGGGGCATACAGGCCTCGCTCGACCCACATCGGCATGGGCATGAAGCGTATTCCGAGCGCGACGAGCCAGTCATGCACATCCGGCACGCAGCGCTCGACATAAGCCCGCGCCCAGGCGCGCGGCCATTCATGTCCGGGTTCGAGCTCGCCGAACGCGAACCAGTCGGAAAGGCCCAGCTCGACACTGTCCTTGATGCCGCGACGCCGCTGCAGCGGCGTCCCCGCAAACCAGAGCCCTCCGAAGGCGTCTTTCGCCTGGCCGCCGAGGTTTTTCTCGCTATCCCTGTCAAGGAGCACCACCCGGCGACCGCGGTCGAGCGCCTCGATGGCCGCGACGATCCCCGCGATTCCGCTGCCTGCGATTGCGACGTCGGTGGCATGGCGATCGGCAACCATGACGGAGTATATTCCGCGCGATCCACGGCTCAGGGACTGGCGCTGGACGGCCGCGCGAGGCGGCCGTTCTTCTTCAGGATTGGCTAAAATCCGAGTCACCGAGCGGGTGTAGTTCAATGGTAGAACTGCAGCTTCCCAAGCTGCTAACGTGGGTTCGATTCCCATCACCCGCTCCATCATGAATGCCAGCGCAAGTGGTTTTGTAGGCGGCCTGCTGATTGGCCTTGCGGCGACGCTGCTGCTCTGGTCGATAGGCCGGATCGCCGGCATCAGCGGCATCGTCAACGGGATAACCGGCGCTGCCCGCGGCGACCGCGCGTGGCGAGTCGCCTTCCTCGGCGGGATGATGATCGTCGGGGCGCTTCTGCTTCCGTTTGTGCAGACGCCACCGCCACGATTCCAGACCGGTACGACGCCGTTACTCCTGGCCGCCGGATTTCTCGTCGGCTTTGGAACCCGGATGGGCAACGGCTGCACGAGCGGTCACGGGGTCTGCGGCCTGGGGCGCTTCTCGAAGCGCGCGCTGGCTGCCGTGTTGACATTCATGGCGACGGGCATGGCGACCGTCTTCGTGATCCGTCTCGTGGTGGCGCCCACGCCATGAAATCCGTGCTCGTCGCTGCGTTCGCGTCTGGCGCGTTGTTCGGCGCGGGACTGGCGATCTCCGGCATGACGAATCGATTCGTCGTGCTCGGATTCCTCGATGTCTTCGGCGATTGGAACCCGACGCTCGCCTTCGTCATGACCGGTGCGGTTGCAGTCACGGCGATCGCTTTTCGATTCGTGCTGAGGCGGCCCGCTCCGGCGTGCGGCGGCAATTTTCGCGTGCCGGCAGCGGATATCGTCGACAAGCGGCTGATTGCAGGTGCCGCGATCTTTGGCGCGGGCTGGGGCCTCGCGGGCTTCTGCCCCGGGCCGGTGCTCGTCGGCGCTGCCGCCGGACTGACAGATGCCTGGATCTTCGTGCCGGCGATGGTTGCGGGCAGCCTGATTGCGGGCAAGGTCGCATCGCCATGAGTGCGGATCGCGAAGCGCTGGTCGCCGCAGCCCGCGAGACCTGCGGGCGCGCCCATGCGCCGTACTCCGACGTTCACGTCGGCGCAGCCGTCCGGTCGGCGAGCGGAAACGTGTATTGCGGAGCCAACGTCGAGAACGCTGCGTACCCGCTCGGCAACTGCGCGGAGTCGAGTGCGATCGCTGCCGGAGTCGCGGCCGAGGGAGCGCAATTCCGCATCGCGGAAACTGCCATCTGGGCGACCGACGGCGAGGGGAAGGTCATTGCGGCTTCGCCTTGCGGCGGATGCCGGCAGCGCATCAACGAGTTTGCCGTCGACGGCAGGGTCAAGGTCCATTTCCCGTGGCAGGGCGGGGAAGTGCGGACTGCGAGCATCGACGAGCTACTCCCGTTCGCATTCTTCCTGCCTTGAGAGAGAGGCTGCTCGCGGCGCTCGACCTCACGAGCCTGGGCGAGGACGACGCGCCGGGCGCCATACGAGCACTCTGCGCGAAAGCCGCGGCTCAAAACGTTCGACCGGCAGCAATCTGTGTCTACCCGGAGCACATCGTCACGGCACGGACCGCTCTCGACGAAGCAGGCGCGTCCGCCGTTGCCGTCGCGACCGTGGTCAATTTCCCGGATGGCGCCAACGACGCGGGCCGGGCGCTCAGGGAAACGCGGCGCGCACTCGCGGCAGGGGCAGTCGAGATCGACCTCGTGTTTCCCTGGCATGCCTATGTCGGCGGCGATCGGGAAAGCGGCGCGTTGATCGTGTCGAAATGCAAGGAGACCTGCGGGCCGCGACTGCTCAAGGCGATCATCGAGACCGGCGAGCTCGCGGATCCGCTCCTGATCCGTGAAGTCGCCGGAGCGGCGCTCGATGCCGGCGCGGATTTCATCAAGACGTCGACCGGGCGAAGCCGCGTCGGTGCGACGCCGGGGGCGGCGGAGGTGATCCTGCTAGCCTTGCGCGAGCGGGGCCGCGGCGGACTCAAGGTTTCGGGCGGAATCAGGACGCTCGAGGATGCCCGCGTCTATCTCGAACTGGCCGAGCGAATCTGCGGCACTGCATGGGCAAGTCCGGCGACGTTCCGGATCGGTTCCAGCGCAATCCTGGACGATGCCCGTGCCCAGACGCGCATGTCCGCCCAATAGACGAGGCTGAGCTTGCCGCTCATGCCCTCGACGAGGGAGGAGCAACTCTCGACCCAGTCCCCGTCGTTGCAGTAGAGAATTCCGTCGATCTCGCGAACGGCGGCATGATGAATGTGTCCGCAGACGACACCGTCGCATCCTTCGCGGGCAGCGGCGCCGGCGGCCGCTTCTTCGAACAACGAGATGTAGGCGTTCGCACCACGCACGCGTCGCTTCAGCCAGGCCGTCAGCGACCACTCGCGAAGGCCCAGCGCCTGGCGCGCCAGGTAGATCAAGTGATTGATCCGGAGCGCAACGGAGTAAATGACTGAGCCCAACATCACGCGCCAGCGGCCGCAGCGGACCTCGGCGTCGAACTCGTCGCCGTGCACGAGCAGCATCCGCCGCCCATCGGCGGTGACGTGCACATGCTGCCGGCGGACCTCGATGCCGCAGATGTTCATGCCCGCGAATTCCCTCACGGCTTCGTCGTGATTGCCGGGGATGTAGACGACACGCACCCCCGATCGTGCCCGGTCGACGAGCGTTCGCAGCACGTCCTGGTGGGCCTGCGGCCAGCAGACCGAGCGGCCGAGCGCCCAGAAATCGACGAGGTCGCCGATGACGAAAATATTGCGGGCGTCGACTTCGGCCAGGTAGGCGAGCAGCTCGTTGGCGCGGCTGCCGCGATGTCCGAGGTGAACGTCCGAAATGAAGACGCTGCGTACCCTCATGGGCAGGCAGGTTGTCTGTCCACCGTTAATGTCCGATGACAGGCAGGTGAAGTCTTTTTTACATTCCGATACTTGGACGCACTATCTAATGCGTAATATGACAATGGGCGCGATTGGGGCCCCGCAGGTTATCTTTGAGTCATGACCTGGCTCCCGCAGGAAGCGATCCGCATCAAGCGAGACGGGGGCGCACTCGACGGAGCCGCCCTCTCGCGCATGGCCATGGGCATCGCGGACGGCAGCCTGGGCGATGCGCAGGTCGGCGCGTTCGCGATGGCGGTTCATTACCGTGGCATGACGCCCGCCGAATGCGCTGCGTTTACCCTCGCGATGCGCGACACCGGCGAAGTCTTCGACTGGCGGCGTGAATCGCCTCCAGGCCCCGTGCTCGACAAGCATTCCACCGGCGGTGTCGGCGATCTCGTTTCTCTTGCGCTCGGGCCGATGCTTGCGGCCTGCGGTGCCTGGGTGCCGATGATCGTCGGGCGCGGCCTCGCGCACACCGGCGGGACGCTCGACAAGCTGGAATCGATCCCGGGCTATCAGTCGCGTCCCCCGCCCGAGCGCGTGCGCAAGGCAATGCACGACGCGGGTGTCGCGATCGTCGGCGCCGGCGACCGCATCGCTCCTGCCGATCGCCGCCTCTACGCGATACGGGACGTCACGGCGACGGTCGACTGCCTGCCCTTGATCGTCGCCTCGATCCTGTCGAAGAAACTGGCCGCAGGCCTCGATGCGCTGGTGCTGGACATCAAGCATGGAAACGGGGCCGTGCTTCCCGAGCCCGAGCGGGGACGCGAGCTCGCGCGGGCGATGACGGCGACTGCCGCCGCGGCGGGATTGCCGATGCTGGCGTTTCTGACCGACATGTCGGAGCCGCTCGCGCGCTCTGCGGGCAATGCGCTCGAGGTGCGGGAGGCGATCGCATTGCTCCGCGGCGAGACGAGCGACCCCCGACTGCTCGAAGTCATGCTGTCGCTCGGCGCAGAGGTGATGATGCTCGGCAAGCTCGCGAAGGATGCGAAAGCGGCCCGCTCCGCGCTTGCCCGCTCCATCACGAGCGGCAGCGCGGCGGAACGCTTCGCGCGCATGGTCGTGAGCCTGGGAGGTCCGGCAAATCTCGTCGAGAGGCCGGACGCTCATCTCGCGCGTGCGCCGCGGGTTTCCGATGTGCCGGCGCCGCGAAGCGGAGTCGTCACCGCCATCGACACTCGGGCTGTCGGTCTTGCAGTCGTGGCGCTTGGAAGCGGCCGGACTTCCGCCGAGCAGAAAATCGATCCCGCGGTGGGACTCGACCGGCTGCTGCCGGTTGGCGCGCGTGTCGAGAAAGGACAGCCGCTTGCGCGCGTGCACGCGGCGAACGAGCTATCCGCGGAAGCTGCCGTGGCGGCTGTCCGCGACGCCTACACGATTGGTGAAGGCAAGCCCGCCGTGGGCGCGCTGGTCGAGCGGATCGGTTAGCCGAAGCGACGCGGCCGGAAGTGACGCGCGCGGTTCTGGCCGCGCGCTGCGGGCGCAGCTTGCGCGGCGCGCTGCACGGGCGCTGCGTGTTCGACGCGCGCGAATTCAGGCGTCGGCGAAAACGGAACGGTCTGGCGCATCGTCCGTTCGATGTCGCGGAGCAATGAAGCCTCGTCCGAGGACACGAGCGAGACGGCATGGCCGTCATTGCCTGCCCTCGCAGTGCGCCCGATCCGGTGCACGTAGTCCTCGGGCACATGCGGCATATCGAAGTTGACGACCTGTGGCAGCTCGCGGATGTCGAGCCCGCGCGAGGCGACTTCCGTGGCGACGAGCGCCGTCAGTTTCCCGGCCTTGAAGTCCGCGAGCGCGCGCGTGCGCGCGGCCTGGCTCTTGTTGCCGTGGATGGCGGCAGAGCGGATGCCCGCGCGCTCGAGTTGCTGGCTCAGGCGATTTGCCCCGTGCTTGGTGCGCGTGAAGACGAGCGCCTGGTTCCAGGGACCCTCGCCGTTGGCGCCGTTCTCGAACAAGTGCACCAGGAGGTGCCGCTTGTCATCCTTGTGTACGCGAAACGCGAGCTGGACGACGCGGTCAACCGTGCTGTTCGGCGGCGTGACTTCGACCTGCACCGGGTTCACGAGGATGCGCGCGGCGAGCGCGCGGATGTCGGGCGTATAAGTTGCCGAGAACATCAGGTTCTGACGCTTCGCCGGGAGCAGCTTGATGATGCGGCGGATGTCGTGGATGAATCCCATGTCGAGCATGCGGTCCGCCTCGTCGAGGACAAGGTGGCGCACCTGTTTCAGGTCCACGAGGCCTCGGTTCGCGAGATCGAGCAGGCGGCCCGGCGTCGCGACCAGGATGTCGCAGCCCGCGCGCAGCCCGTCGATTTGCGGCTTCTCGCCGACGCCGCCAAAGATCACGCGCGAACGCAGGTTCTGGCGCTTGCCGTAGTGGCGGATGCTTTCCAGGATCTGGGCCGCGAGCTCGCGCGTCGGCGCGAGGATCAGTACGCGCGGCGCGCGTTCGCCCGCCGCGTTCAGGAGTTGCAGCAGCGGCAGCACGAATGCCGCCGTCTTGCCGGTGCCGGTCTGGGCGCCGGCGAGGAGGTCGTGGCCGGCGAGAACCGGCGGGATGGCAGCAACCTGGATTGGCGTCGGCGTGTCGTAGCCACGCTCGGCAATACTCAGGAGCAGCCCGGGCGTGAGCCCGAGATCATTGAATTTCATGAAGTTTCTTGTGGATAGGGGGAGGGGAAGGCGCGCGGACTATACAGGAAGTCCCGTCCCCGCGCAGGTTTCGAGGAAGTAGGATACGAAAACCCTGACGGAGTTAACCATGAGAATCCTGATTGCGGGCCTCCTTGCGACGCTAAGCCTCGCCCTTGCGGGTTGCGGCTACAACACGATCCAGACCCAGGACGAGGCGGTGACAGCCGCGTGGTCCGAGGTCGTCAGCCAGTACCAGCGGCGCGCTGACCTGATCCCGAACCTCGTCAACACCGTCAAGGGTTTTGCGGCCCAGGAACAAGCCGTGCTGATCGGCGTCACGGAGGCGCGCGCTCGCGCGACTTCGGTCCAGGTGACGCCGGAAATGTTGAACGACCCGGAGGCTCTCAAGAAATTCCAGGCGGCCCAGGGTGAGCTGACCGGCGCCCTCAAGAGCCTGCTCGTCGTCGTCGAGCGGTATCCCGACCTCAAGTCCGACCAGAATTTCCGAGACCTCCAGGCACAGCTCGAGGGCACGGAGAACCGGATCGCCGTGGCGAGAAACCGCTACATCGAGTCGGTGCAGAACTTCAACGGGACCGTCCGGCGATTCCCGGTCAACCTGACCGCGATGGTATTCGGCTACGACGTGAAGCCGAACTTCACCGTCGAGAACGAAGCGGAAATCTCGCAGCCGCCGACCGTCGATTTCAACACGGCCCCGGCACAACCTGCGGAAGAGCCCGCGACGAAACCTGCGACCTAAAAGGCTGTAGCCTCGATGCCGAGGTACTTCGGGCTGCGCTTCGCCGCGGTGGCCGCGGCGGCGCTTCTGCTTGCGACGCCGTCTGCTGCACCGGCGCAATCCCTGCAGCCGATTCCGCCGCTCGAGTCCCGCGTCACCGACCTGACGGGAACGCTGGCTGGCGACGAGCGCTCGGCGCTCGAGGCGAAGCTCGCCGGGTTCGAAGCGCGCAAGGGTGCACAGATCGCGGTCCTGGTCGTGCCGACCACGAAGCCTGAGGAGATCGAGCAGTATTCGATCCGCGTCGTCGACGCCTGGAAGCTGGGCCGCGAAAAACCCGACGACGGTGCGCTACTCCTGGTCGCGAAAGAGGACCGTGCGCTGCGCATCGAGGTCGGCCGCGGCCTCGAGGGCGCGCTTACCGATCTCGTGAGCAACCGGATCATCGACGAGTCCATCACGCCGCGATTTCGCGAGGGCGACTTCGCGGGCGGCATTTCCGCAGGCATTGACCGGATGATCGCCGTCGTCGACGGTGAGCCGTTGCCCGAGCCCGAGAAGCATTGGAGCGGCCGCGCGCGCGGCCTCGGCGACATGTTTCCATTGCTCTTTGGCATCGTCGTCTTCGGTTCCGTCGTACTGCGCGCGATATTCGGCCGCGCCCTGGGCTCGGTCGCGACAGGCGGAGTCGCCGGCGGCATGGCGTGGCTCTTCACACAGGTGCTGGGCCTCTCGATCGGCGTCGGCGTCGTGGGGCTCGTGCTTTCACTGCTGCTCGGATTCGGCAACGGCGGGCGCTGGTCGAGCCGGCCCGGCCACGGTGGCTGGACGACGGGTGGCTGGGGTGGCGGATTCGGGTCGCGTGGCGGAGGCGGCGGATTCGGCGGCGGCGGCGGCAGCTTCGGAGGCGGCGGCGCGTCGGGCCGCTGGTAGCTCATGCAAGTCGCACGCACGCTGCGGCATTTGTTTTCGACGCGCTGGGGCACGCGCCGCCAGTTCAATGCTGCGGTGCTCGCGCGGATCGAAGAAGGCATTTCGCGGCTCGAGCGCCTGCACGCCGGAGAGATTCGTTTCGCAATCGAGAGCGCGTTTGACCTGCCGGAACTCTGGTACGGCCTCACTCCACGGCAGCGCGCCGTGCTCGTGTTCGGGCAGCTCGGCGTCTGGGACACCGAGGGCAACAACGGCGTACTGATCTACGTGCTGATGGCCGATCACGCCGTCGAGATCGTCGCCGACCGCGCGATCGCCGCGCGCGTGCCGCAGGCGGAATGGGACGCCGTTTGCCGGGAAATGGAAACGCATTTCAGGGCGGGCCGCTTCGGGGAGGGTGCGGATGCGGGAATAGCCAGCGTCGGCCGGCTCCTCGCCGCGCATTTTCCGGGACGGGGCGGGGACCGCGACGAGCAGCCCAACGCGGCTGTCCTGCTTTAGGCTTCGCTGCCTCAGGCGAGCGTGTGATAGACCTTCTGGACGTCGTCGTCCTGCTCGAGCTTGTCGATGACCTCGAGCGCTTCGTTGGCCGCTGATTCCGGCAGCTCGACCGGGATGGTGCAGATGTATTCCTGCTCGGCGGTTATCGGCACGATCTTGCGCTCATCCAGACGTTTCTGCAGGTGCCCGAAGTCCTCGAAGGCGCAGCGGACGACGAGCTGCGCTTCGCCGTGTTCTCCCGTGCTCTCGCCCATTTCGTCGAGGCCATGGTCGATGAGATCGAGCTCGAGCTCGTCCTGGTCGATTCCGGCCGGGTCGAGGCGGAAGACACCCATGCGGCGAAACAGAAAGCTCACGCTCCCATTGCTCGCGAGATTGCCGCCGTGCTTGCTGAGGATGTTGCGCACGCTCGCGACGGTACGGGTCGGGTTATCGGTTGCCGTTTCGACGAGCAAGGCGACGCCGTGCGGCGCATAGCCCTCGTAGAGGACCTGCTGGAAATCCGCGGCTCCCTGGCCCGAGGCGCGGCGGATGGCCGCCTCGACCTTGTCTTTCGGCATGTTGATCGCGCGCGCGTTCTGGATGACGCGGCGCAGAGCCGGGTTGTTGTCCGGGTCGGAACCGCCCGACTTCACCGCGATCGTGATGTCCTTGCCGATGCGCGCGAACTGCTTCGCCATCCGGTTCCACCGGGCGAACATGGCGTGCTTGCGGACTTCGAAGATGCGTCCCATTGCGGGTAGGATGCCGGGATGCGTGCGGCCGTACAACGCTGGGCGATCGAACGCGTGCTGCACGCGGCGCGGGCGGGGCTGGCGCGTGCGGAGACGCCGGAACACATCCGCGAGCTCATGGCGTGGTCGGCGCGCGCCATTGCACGACGCGAGACCTATGAAGCTTCGACGCCATTCACCATCGGTGAGGCGCGTGCCTGGTGGGTCGTGCCGGCTGGCAGCCCGCAGGGCGGCGTCATCCTCTATTTTCACGGCGGCGGATTCGTGGCGGAATCGCGCGCGATCCACGATCCGCTCCTTGCCGCGATCGGGCGCGCCGCGGGCGCGCGGGGTCTCATGCTGGACTACCGCCTCGCGCCCGAGCATCCGTTTCCGGCGGCGACCGAGGACGGCTTCGCGGCCTGGAATCACTTGTTGTCGTCCGGAGTGGATCCCGCTCGCATCGTCTTCGCGGGCGACTCGGCGGGCGGCAACCTCGCGCTCGTCACGGCCATGCGGGCGCGCGACGAGGGGCTGCCGCTGCCGGCGGCGATTGTCCTGATGTCTCCGCTGCTCGACCTCACGTTCAGCGGCGACTCGTTCGTGCGCAATGACGGCATCGACCCGCTATTCCGCGCGTCGGCGGCGCGCAGGATCCAGGACTGGTACGCGGCCGGCCTCGACCTCAGCGATCCACGGATCTCGCCGCTCTTCGGCCGGACCTCGGGATTGCCGCCGACGATGCTGCTCGTCGGCAGCCCGGAGCTCGTCCTCGACGACACGCTGCGCTACGCGGCAAAAGCGCCAGGTGCCCGTACGGCGGTCTGGCACGACATGCCGCACGTGTTTCCTGCGATCCGCGGGCTCGAGGACGGCAACCGCGCGATCGCCGAGATCGCCGAATTCATCGAGGAGCACACCTCGGAAGCAACCCGCGGCGCTTGAATGGTGCCGGGTCGCACATTCGTCATCTGCGGCTTCGCACAGATGACGAATGTGCGACCCGGCACCAAGGTCAGCGGTCGTGGCGGTCGTGCTTCTGGCGGAAGATGCGGGCGCTCATGCGGTCGGCATGCTGTTCCAGGCGGTAGCGCTCGCGACGGGTGACGACGCCATCCGACTTCGCGATGCGCTCATGGCGGTGGAGTCGGACTTCGCCGCGGGCGAGACGCCGCGCTTCGGGCCGCGTCAGCTCGCCCGATCGGATGCCCTGGGCGATGCGCTCGCGCTGGTTCTGCTCCCGCGCGTCGAGCCGGGGCGTGTCCGCCATGGCGGGCAGCGTGACGGCCGTCAGCACGGCGGCAATGGCGAGTTTCCTGAACATATTGAGTCTCCTGGTCCAATCGCTCACGATTTGCGGCGTTCAGGGGAAAGAACGGTCGGCCAATGCCCCGGTTGACGAGGAATCCATGCACCCGCTCGCCCGATACGTCGTCGACGTACCCGATTTCCCGCAGCCGGGAATCCTGTTTCGCGACATAACGCCGCTTCTTAGGTCGCATTTCGCCGAGGCCGTCGATGCCCTCGACGCGCTCTGGAGCGAGTCGGACTGGAGCGGCATCGACGCCGTCGCCGGCGTCGAGTCGCGCGGCTTCATCCTCGCGGCCGCGCTCGCGGAAAAGCGCCGCAAGGGATTCGTGCCGGTGCGCAAGAAAGGGAAGCTCCCGCCGCCCGTCGTCGACCGCGAGTATGCCCTCGAGTACGGATCCGGCGTCCTCGAGATGCAACGCGGCGAGGGGCAGTTGCTTCTCATCGACGACGTGCTCGCAACCGGCGGGACGCTGGCGGCATCTGCCGCCCTCGCGGTCGACGCAGGATTCGACGTGCAGCATCTCGGCGTGCTCATCGACCTCGGGATCGCGAAGGACTTTCGCTGCCTGGGTCGGGCGCTGCGCTGTGTCATCCGCTATGGGGCGTGATACACCTCACGTTCTTGTCGCCATGGCGCTGCCCGCCGAGAGCGCCGGCCGGTTCGAGAAGCATGGCGTCGACGTCCTCTATACCGGCGTCGGTAAGGTCAACGCGGCGATCGCGCTGACACGCCGCATCGCGCGCTTGCGGCGCGAAGGCCATGGTCCGCCGCTCGTCGTGAACTTCGGCACGGCCGGCGGCGTCAGCGTCGCGCCGCGCACGCTCGTCGCCTGCCGGCAGTTCGTGGATCGCGACATCGATGTCGGGGCGCTCGGCTTTCCGCCTGGCGTGACCCCCTTCGACGAGCTGCCGCCGATGCTGGAGTTTCCCGCCTGCTTCACGGGCCTGCCCGAAGCCATCTGCGGCACTGGGGATACGTTTGCGACGAGTGCGCAACGCGTCGAGTGCGACATCGTCGACATGGAAGCCTATGCGCTCGCAAAGGCCTGCCGGGTCGAGGGCGCGGGTTTTGCCTGCGCGAAATATGTGAGCGACGGCGCCGACGCCGATGCCGCCGCGCACTGGCGTGAAAACGTGGCGGGGGCGGCCGATGCTTTCGTCGGCCTGTACGAAACCCTGCTCAGCCGGCTTGTTTCAGGCGCGAGCCTTGCTTGACCGCCATGTAGCCGCGCACCAGCTCGAGCGCGCTCTTCGTGCAGGGCGGGAGCTCGACATCGCTCGTGCCGAGAGGCGTTGTCCGCTCGCCCCAGCGCACGACATGCGCGGACCACGAAAGTCCGGCGCCGAATCCCGTCAGCAGCAGGTTGCATCCCGGCGTGACGCGGCCCTCTTCGAGCGCCTCGACGAGCGCGACCGGCACGGTCGCGGAGGACATGTTGCCGTAGCGCTGGATGTTGACGAAGCAGCGCTCCATCGGAATGCCGGCGCGCTTCACGACCGCCTCGATGATGCGCAGGTTCGCCTGGTGCGGCACGACGAGGTGCACGTCGTCGGGCTTGAGCTCCCGCGCCTTGAGCACGGTCTCGCAGGCCTTGCTCATGCCGACGACCGCGCGCTTGAAGATCTCCTGGCCCTCGAACACCCAGTCCGTGTCGCCGAGCGCCCAGCCCTGGTTCGCGTATCGCAGCCCCATCCCGTGAACCTGGAGGATTCCGCGCACGTCGCCGTAGCAGCCGAGGCGGTCGGCCAGCACGCCTTCCTCGCGATCGGTCGCCTGGAGCACGACCGCGGCGCAACCGTCGCCGAAGAGCACGGACACATTCCGGTTCTTCCAGTCCATCATCGACGAAATCAGCTCGCCGCCGATGATGAGGGCATGCGTGACGACGCCCGACTTGATCATCGAGCTCGCAGTCGTGAGGCCGTAGAGAAAGCTCGTGCAGGCCGTGTTGACGTCCATCGCGCCGGCGCCGCTGGCACCGAGCCTCGCCTGCAACCAGGAGGCCATGTTCGGAACCTGCTCGTCCATGCTGCAGGTACCGAACACGATGAGATCCAGGTCGGCGGCCTCGAGCCCCGCACCCGCCAGCGCCCGGGAAGCTGCGACGAAGCTCATTTCGCCGAGCGAAACATGGGAGACCCGCCGCTCGTGGATGCCGGTCCGCGTGCTGATCCACTCGTCGTCGGTATCGAGGAAAGTCGCGAGATCCGCGTTGGTCAGGATGGCCGGCGGCATGCACTTGCCCCAGCCCGTAATCGTCGCAAACTGCGCCATATCGGCCGGATTGTAAGGCTTCCAACCTTTGGGGCGGCCCTGGCGTCCAAGTACATGAACGAACTAGGAATCGGATGCGGCAGGTGACGGTACTCGCTAGCGCAGTGGATTCAAGCGTGGAACTCGTGACGCGGGCCTGCCGGGGCGACATGGGCGCCTTCGAAGACCTGTATCGCCAGCACGTCGGGCGGGTTTATGGACTCTGCCTGCGCATGACGGGGCAGCCCGAGTCCGCGGAGGACCTGACCCAGGACACGTTCGTGAGCGCCTGGAGAAGCCTCCCGGGATACGAGGGCAGGAGCAGTTTCTCGACGTGGCTCCACCGGATTGCAGTGAATGCGGTGCTCGCGAAAAGGCGCAGCCCGCAGGGCCGGAACGAAGTCAGCATGACGGACGAGGTCGGAGAGCAGATGGATTTCGAGGCGGAAAGCACGATGGACGAGGCGACGCCGATCGACATCGAGCGGGCCATCGCGGCGCTTCCGCCCGGAGCGCGCGACATCGTCGTGCTGCACGGAATCTACGGCTACAGCCACGAGGAAGCCGCGGCGATGCTCGGCGTCGCCGTCGGCACCTGCAAGGCCCAGCTGCATCGCGCGCGCCACCTGATGCGCGGGCGCATGGGCTCGGAGGCACGGACATGAACACGATTCCATTCGGGCCGCGAAACGAGCCTGACTCGCTGCTCGCGAAAGCCGCCGAGTTGCCGAAAGACGTCGCGCCGGCGCGGGATCTCTGGCCTTCGATTGCCGCGCGCATCGCCGGCGAGCCGCAGCAGGCACGATCGCGCAGCTTCGGCTGGCCGGCAGCGCTCGCCGCGGGCTTCCTGGTCGCCTCGGTCTCGGCGCTCCTGACCTGGGGCCTGATGCGCGACACCGATCCGGCGCAGCCGCCCCCCGTCGTGATCGCGGAGAGGGTGGGTACGGCGATCGTGCCGGTCAGTTACGGACCGAACTCGGGCCTCACGTCGAAGGAGATCGTCGCGCGCGACGATCTCCTCGCCCGGTTCCAGGAAAGGTTCACTGAGCTGAAGCCAGAGACGCGCGAGGCAATCAAGAAAAACCTCGCGATCATCCAGGCGGCGGCGAACGAAATCGATGCGGCGCTTGCGAAGGACCCGGCGAGCGGGATGCTGAAGAGCCTCCTGGTCGGTGCCTACAAGCAGGAATTGCAGTTGTATTCGACAGTCGTCACCTCGAGTGACGGCTTCACGAGGAGAACTTGAGATGACGATCCGGAACATGGTGTTGTCGGCCGCGATCCTGGCAGCCACTGCCAGCCCCGCAGTGGGTGCCGAGACGATCACGAAGAACGCGACCGTCGCGCCCGACGCCACGGTCGAAGTGTCGAACGTACAGGGCAGCGTCGAAGTGACCGCCTGGGACCGCAACGAGGTCCAGCTGGTCGCCGAACTCGAGAGCAGCAAGGACGAGCTCGAATTCGAGGCGACCGAGCGCATGGTGCGCATCGAGGTCGATCGGCCCAGCGGCAAATATCACAATGATGAGGACGACGCCTTCCTGACGCTCCACGTGCCGAAAGGCGTGCGGCTCATCGTCGACACGGTGAGCGCGGACGTCACGGTCACCGGCGTGCGCGGCGAGCAGAGCCTCCAGTCCGTGAGCGGCGAACTCGGGACGCAGGCGTTCGATGCGCCCGTGAACGCGACCGCGGTTTCCGGGGAAATCACGATAGTGGGCAACGGCGGCAAGGCCGTCGTCACGACCGAGAACGTGAGCGGATCGAGCACGGTCAGCGGCATTCGCGGCAGCTACACCGGCGAAGTCGTGAGCGGCGAGATCCGCGCGAATGTCGCGCAGGCCGATCGAATCGAGGCCAACTCGGTGTCGGGAGAGATCGCCATACAGGCGGAGCTGTCATCAACGGCACAGGTCGAGATGGAAACAGTCAGCGGCACGATCGCGCTGACGATCAAGCCGCCCGTCAACGCCAACTTCGACATCGAGACCTTCAGCGGCGACATCGAGAACTGCTTCGGCCAGAAACCGCGCGACACGAGCAAGTACACCCCGGGCAGCGAGCTCAACTTCACCCAGGGCAGCGGCGGCGCCCGCGTCGAGATCCAGACGCTTTCCGGCGAAATCAGCATCTGCGACCGCTGATATAGAATCCGGTGGTCCCCCGAGGGCCACCGGATTCATGCAGCGCAAGCGCCTCCTGATCGTCGTTTCGGCCGCCATCGCGATCGTCGCGGTGGCGGCCTTCGCCGTGCTGTGGATCGGCGCGCGCACACAGCTCGCGCGCGGCGTGGTCGCCGGCTGGATCGCGGAAGCGAGCGGCCTGCCGGCGACTGTCGAAAAACTCCGTCTTGGATTCCTGCCGCGGCCCTCGGTCGACATCGACGGAATTGCGATCGCGCAGCCGCCCGGCTTCAGCGGCAAGCCCATGCTCGAGATTGGCCGTCTGCGACTGTCGCTGCCCTGGAGCAGCGTGTTCGACATGACGCAGCTCGATGCGGTCGAGATTTCGGATGCGACGGCACGACTGGCAGTCGGCGCCGACGGGGTGTCCAATTGGTCGAAGCTGTTCCCGGCAGCGACTCCCGGCACCGAGAAAGCACCGAGCTTGGCCTGGTCAATCGACGACTTCGGACTCGAACGCGGGATCATCGACTACCGCGATGAAGCCGCGAACTCCAGCTGGCAGCTCGCGGCAATCACGTTCGATGCGCATGACCTCGCGCCGGCGAAGGATTTTCCGATGGAGCTCCGACTCGGCGGCGTATTCGGGCCCAATACCATTAACTATGCGATGAATGGGACGGGGCGGATCGACCTCGATGCCGGGCGCATCGACGGCAGCTCGATTGATTTTCGCGGCTGGGTCGGCGGCGAGCCACTGCCGCTCGCGGGCATCGAGTTGACGGGCGCCCTCAAGCAAGTGTCCTACGAGCTGCGCAATGGGCTCGCGACGCTCGATGCCGGCCGGTTCAATCTTGCGGGGATTCCAGGAACCTTCGATGGCATGCTCGACTTCGACGAGCCGGAGCTCGTCGCCGCATTGCGGTTGGCGACCGAGCCCTTCGCGCCGCGTGCGCCCGCAGTTTCGCTTGGCCAACCATTGCCATTGACGAAGGATCCGGCCGCTTTCGCAATGCTGCAGATTGCGCTCGTCGCCGAGATGAACGGCGGAGTGCTGCGCCTCGATCCCGTGACCGGCCGGCTCGACGACACCAACTTCGAGGCCCGAATCGAGCCCGACAAGCGGCGCGTCCGCGCGAATCTCGATCGCATCGACCTCAACCGCTACGTGGCGCCGGAGGTGAAGAGGCTGCGAAAGACAAAGGCGACGCTCGAGGCGTTCGTCGCGCAGCTCGCCGAGTTCGACATCGATGCCGAGATCCGTATCGACGAGGCCATGGTCGCCGGTGCGAAATTGCGGGACACCCTGGTGCGCGTCGAGCGCAACGGCGAGCACACGCCATGAGCATGGAAGCTTCGATGCTCGCCGACACATTATTACCTTGGTTCGAAGCCCATGGCCGCCGGGACCTGCCCTGGCAGGCGAATCCCTCGCCTTATCGGGTCTGGATCTCGGAAGTCATGTTGCAGCAGACGCAGGTCGAGACGGTGAAGCCCTACTTCGAGCGCTTCGTGGCGCGGTTTCCGGATGCCGCATCGCTCGCCGGGGCGCCGCAGGATGAAGTCATGTGTCTATGGTCGGGCCTCGGCTACTACGCACGGGCGCGAAACCTTCGGCGCGCCGCGCAGGAAATCGTCACTCGCCATGGCGGCCGCCTGCCCGAGACGCTGGACGAACTGATGGCACTCCCAGGAATCGGCCGGTCGACGGCGGGCGCGATCCTCGCGCTCTCGCATGGCCAGCGTTACCCGATCCTCGACGGCAACGTCAAGCGCGTGCTCGCGCGGGTGTTCCAGGTGGAGGCGGCGCCCGACTCCACGGCTGGCGCGAAGCAGCTCTGGGCGCTTGCACTCGACTGCACGCCGCAGGCACGCGTCGCGGAATACACGCAGGCGATCATGGATCTCGGGGCCACGGTCTGCACTCGGTCGCAACCATTCTGCGGGCGCTGCCCGCTGGCGGGCGGCTGCGGTGCATTGGCCGCCGGACGCGTCGCGGAGATCCCCGTTGCCCGGCGCCGCGCACCGCGACGCCTGCGAGAGACTCACATGGTTATTGCACTGTCGGACGGCCGGGTGCTGCTCGAGCGACGTCCGCCGCGCGGGATCTGGGGAGGACTCTGGGCGCCACCCGAGTTTCCTGACGCGGGCGCGGCGCTTGCCTTCGCGGCTTCCAGATTCGGCGCAGCCGTTGCCGCGACGCGACGATTGCCGCCGGTGCGGCACGTTTTCACTCATTTCGATCTGGATATCGAGCCCTGGATGCTTGTTTTGCAAGAGCGCAGCGGTGAAGTATCGGCTGGCGAGATGCGCTGGCACGAACTTGCGTCGATTGAAGCGGTCGGACTGCCCGCTCCCGTGGCAAGATTGCTCGAGGAGTTGAGGAATGACCCGAATGGTTCAATGCGTCAAGCTCGGCCGCGAGGCGGAAGGCCTCGACCGGCCACCGTATCCGGGTGAACTCGGCCAGCGCATCTTCGAGAACGTCTCGAAAGAGGCCTGGCAGAAATGGCTCAACCACCAGACCATGCTGATCAACGAGTACCGGCTCGTTCCCTTCGAGCCGAAAGCGCGGCAATTCCTGGTCGGCGAAATGGAGAAGTTTTTCTTCGGAGAAGGCTCCAAGGCGCCCGAAGGCTATGTGAATCCGGCAAATTCTTGACGCCCGCGCGGGCGCCCCTGTCTAATACGCAGCCCTGAATAAGGCCAGGTAGCTCAGTTGGTAGAGCAGCGGACTGAAAATCCGCGTGTCGGTGGTTCGATTCCGCCCCTGGCCACCATTTCCCGGTCTTTTTAGGCTCTCAGATCGCCAACGGCTATGTGGCTTGCGAAGCCAGATACTCGGACACGGTGTCGATCATGGCCTGGTGCTCAGGTATCGTTTCCGCGTATCCGAGCTCAGATCGGATGCGGCTCGTGTCGTATGCCATGTCCTGATCAAAATTCCCTTCCTTATCGATTACGGACGCACTCGGACGCGGCGGCAAGTAGGTCAAGCGCTCGCGCACTGTCGGTGTCGTCTCTTCTCCGACATTGTAAATGCGTCCCTTGGCATGTTCGCTCGTGACCGCAAGTGCGATGGCGGCGGCGACGTTCTCCACAAAACCGTGCGTCCAGCGCCAGTTTGGGTGATTGCGAAAGCCATAGACGGTGGCAAGATCGGCGTTGTCACCTGGGCCATAGACTTTGGGAAGTCTCAGGATGGTGGCCGGCAGTTTGGGTTCCGCGGAGATCTCCCGCTCCGCAAGGATCTTGTCGTAGAAGTATTCCAGGCTGTCATTCGCCGTCGCTGGCGTTCGATAAGGATGCATCATGGTCCGAAGATTCGAATCCTCGGTCAAGGGTGTCGGTTCGCCAGGTTCGGACTCAATCTTTGAAAAGTAACCATACGCCCGATAGACGTCGCCGCTGCTCAGCATCACGATGCGCCTCGCGACATTCGCGAACGCTTCACGAGCCGCGGCGCTGTCGCGCTCACCCATGGCGATCATGTGCAGCACCAGTTCTGGCTCGAACTCGAATAATTGCTTGGGGAACTCCGTGACGGGAATTCCCGCCCGCGGATCCGTAATGCTCCTTACACCCGCTGGAAGGGCACTCGTGTGCTGGCCACGATGAAACACGGTAACAGTGTGTTCGGCGGCGACCAGACGGCGCACGATGCGCGGTCCGATGAATCGTGTGCCTCCAATCACCAATACTCTCATGTCTCCACCTGAGATTGAGCGCCGGCGATCCGGACGTTGATGGTGCTACAGTCGGATGGAAGATTCACGCCTTGTGATACCAATTTCGGCGAGCCATGGGGCAGCCGATGCAGCCAGCGGCCGCAGGTATCAGATTTGCGTCAATCTGCGATGCGTCGTCGTGTGGCACGATCGCGGCGTGATCACCGATGTCACTACACTGAGCTTGTGAGAATCGAAAACATCGAGCCGTGACAAACCAGGAGTCGTTGCGGGAGTTTTGCGGGACTCAGCTCTGCACGGTCCTGCATCGTGGGGCATTCGTTGCAACGGGCGCCCCGGCAAACCGGTTGGTGCAGTTAGTGTTATGAAATTCAGTTTGTGACTGAAAATCCGCGTGCCGGTGGTTCGATTCCGCCCCTGGCCACCATCCTTTGTCGAACCCTCTGAATTGACGGCTGTCGAACAGAGTGCGGCTCGTAGCCGTGCGGTTGACGTAATATCTGCACAATGACTGGTCGGCACGCATTGCGAGCATTCCTTGTAGTCCTGCTAACTCTGCAGGTCGTCGCCATTGCGCCTGTCGTAATGGCATTGGCTCCACATTCCGTCGCAATGTCCGCCGCGGACTGCGATATGGGGACGGACGTCGCGCACAAGGAATGTCCCTGCTGTCCGCCAAGTGGCGCTATGTCAGGAAATTGTGCGGCTGTCTGTATTGGCACGACAGCTCCGGCACCTACGATTGCGCTGCTGTTGCGGGCACCGATCGGTATTGCTCATTCAGAATCTGCATCCCCACTGCTTCCCAGTCGGGTTTATTCGCCTGTTAACCCGCCTCCAATCGGCTGAAAACACGTAGCTGATTCAGATCGCTCGGTATGACGCCGGGCATTCAGCGTGTGTGTTTCGCCGTTGGAGGAATAGCTAATGAATCGCTTGATTGATGCTGTGGCAGCCGCTGCACTGTCGCTGACATTCTTTGTCCCAGGAATTGCTGCTGCCAAGCCGATTGCCTTCGCCCACGGCACAACAGTGATGGGCGAATACGGTGCTGGCACGATGGAGGAACTGCAGGTCTTCTACGCGCCCCGCTACTTCTATTCCGTGGGTGGAGGGCACCTGGCATTGAATAGCGACATTGACGGGCGGTCGCGGGACATCACCTACGCGAGATTCAACTACCTCGTGAAGCGCTGGAATCGCGAGGGAGCTCAGGCGAATGTCTTCGCGTGGGGCGGCGCGGGCAACGCAAACGTGTCCGAATCCAGCGGCGAGCAATTCACATGGAACGCCGGATTGCAGCTGGACTACGAGACTCGACGCGTCTATGCCTCGCTCAAAAGCGACCTGTACGAGTCCTCAGCGTTCTCGCACCGGATCGACACGCTGCAACTAGGGTTCGCGCCCTATGAGCACGAATACGATGGTGTCGCCACGTGGCTGGTCGTGCAAGGCAGGCGCTATACGGGCGAGATATTTGACGGCACTGAGACTGCGTTCCTACTCCGAATCTTCAAGGGCGCCATCTGGGTTGAGGCGGGCGCGACCACCGACGGCAAGTTGCAAGCCATGTTCATGCTCAATTTCTGAGACAAGGAAGTACCCATGTTCAAGTCAATAATGCTGACTGGTGCCCTGCTGATGGCGGCTACGATCGCCCAGGCCGGGACAATTGAAATGAAGGTAAATGGCCTCGTCTGCGGATTCTGCGCGCGGGGCATCGAGAAGACATTTCATAAGAATCCGGCGGTCACAGATGTGGTAGTGAGCCTTGAGGACAGGCTCGTCGCCGTACAAACGAAGGACGGAGTCGATATCTCGGATCAAGAACTGCGGGCTACGCTGACCGACGCTGGCTACGACATCAAGTCGATCGAGCGCACGGATACGCCCGTCGCTGCGATCCGCGATAGATTGAAGAGTTCGGCCAAATGATGACCGGCGGCAGGGAAAGTCTCGGCGCGGCCGTCGCCGCGCTCCTGGCGAGCTCAACGACGCTGGTGTGCTGCGTCCTGCCGGCCGTGATGGTCTCGCTGGGAGCTGGGGCGGCCGTCGTCGGATTGATTACGACCTTTCCGCAGCTGATCTGGCTCAGTGAACACAAGGCAGCGGTCTTTGGCATCGCGACCGCCTTGCTGGGGGTCAGCGGTTTGCTCCTCTTGTGGGCCCGTCGGCTGCCTTGCCCCGTTGATTCAGATCTGGGGCGAAGGTGCGTGCGCTTGCGGACGATTGGTGCGCGACTCTATGCCGTGAGCGTGGGGTTGCTGATCCTGAGTATCACCGTTGCTCTTGTGCTGCCCCGACTTTGAGTCGTAATCAGAATACCTGCGCGAGTTTCGGGTCGGATCCCTCAGGAAACCGGAATCCGCTTCTCGGGATCGACAAACGGCATCGGCACGATCTTCGCGCTCCGGGTTCCCCACTCCGTGTCGACGGCGAGGGTGGTGCCGGGCTCGGCCAGGGCAGTCGACACCCAGCAGTACCCGATGTTGCGACGGAGTCGGGGCGAGTAGATGGCGCTCGTGACCTTGCCAACGACCTCGCCGCCGGCCTTCGAGGCCGGCCACTTGACGTTGTTGAGCGCGGGGAATGGGTCGCCATCGATCTCGACGCCCACAATCCGGCGGGCGACGCCGTTGGTCTTGATCCTGCGGTAGGCGGGTATTGAAATGGAGGCCGCGTCGCCCAACGAGAAGTCGACGAGCCGCTCGAGGCCCATCTCGAAGGCGTTGTTCTCGAAGGTCATGTCGGCGCCCCAGTTGAAGATGCCGCCTTCGATGCGCCGGATGTCCGACGGACCGGTCGGCCGGACGTTGTAGGGCTTGCCGACCTCCATCAGCGTTTCCCACAGCTCGTTCCCGCGCGAGGTGTCGAGCAGATAGATCTCGTAGCCGACCTCGGAGCTCCACCCGGTGCGGGTGACAACGACCGGGATGCCGCGGATCTCGGCGCGCCGCCACCAGTAGTATTTCATGTCGAGAATTGATTCTCCGACCAGGTCGCGCAGCAGCTCCTTCGAGCGCGGTCCCTGCACTTGCAGCGGCGCGACGTCCGCCTCGCTGATCGTTACGTTCAGCTTGGGGTAGGCGTTCTTAAGACCGCGGGCGAACAACAACGCGTCCGAGGAGGCGAGCGCGAACCAGAAGGTGTTCTCGTCCATCCGTGTCATGACCGGGTCGTTGACGATTCCGCCATCGGAGTCGCAGATCAGGACGTACTTCGCCTGGCCGACGGCGCACTTCGACAGGTCGCGCGGCGTGAGCAATTGGGCGAAGCGGAACCCGTCCGGCCCCGAGATCTCCAGGCAGCGCTCCACGGCCACGTCCCAGATCGTCACGTCGTGCAACAGCGCTTCGAACTCCGCCTCGAACGTATCGAATCGGATCGGGAAGTACATGTGGTTGTAGACGGTGAAGCCCTTCGGCGAGTATCGCTGGGTAGCCTCGTAGTACGGTGTTCGCCGGTTCCGGGCACCCCGCTGGACAAAACTCGTGTCGAATTCTGACATCGGCTGACTCTCCTTCAGGAAAATCGGTGTCACGGCCGAGACGCTATGCCGCGGCAGGCGGCCGAGATGGGCGAGATTTTGTCAAAGTATAGGACATTCACATCAGTGAAGCAGCGCACGGCGGCGCATTCAATTGTGGTTCATGAAATCCCGGCTCCGCGCCGGGGTTACTCAAGAACCAAGGATCGGTAATGATGATCCGCGTGCCGGTGGTTCGATTCCGCTCCTGGCCATCACTTCAAAGCGGCCTATTTCGGTCGTACTACAACAAGATTGGGAATTCTCCGGCATACCAGGTGTCCGTCAGACCGCACGCTTTGCAGTCATCCGTGTAATGCCAACTGAGGAGAATATCGATGAGCTACGTCCAAGGATTCGTGACACCGGTGCCGACCGCCAACAAGGAAAAGTACCGCAAGCAGGCGTCAGAGGCCGTGCAGCTGTTCAAGCAGTTCGGCGTAAAGCGGATGGTGGAAGGCTGGGGCGACGATGTGCCCAAGGGCAAGGTGACCGATTTCCAGGGTGCCGTCCAGGCCAAGGATGACGAGACCGTCGTCTTCTCCTGGATGGAGTATCCCGACAAGGCAACTTACGAGGCTGCCAATAAGAAGATGATGGACGACCCACGCATGAAGGAAATGTTCTCGAACATGCCGTTCGACGGCAAGCGCATGATCTTTGGCGGCTTCGATTCAATCATTGACGAGGCAGGCCGGGGCTCTGCGGGTTATGCCGACGGTTACGTGGTACCTGTTCCCAAGGGCAACAAGCAGGTGTACCGGGAAATGGCAGCCAAGGCGGCAGACGTGTTCAAGGAATACGGCGCGACCCGCGTCGTCGAAGCCTGGGGCGACGACGTGCCCGACGGCAAGGTCACGGACTTCAGGCGCGCCGTGAAGGCCAAGGAAGGCGAGAATGTGGTCTTCTCATTCGTCGAATGGCCCGACAAGGCGACGCGCGACGCAGCCTGGCCGAAGATCATGGAAGACAAGCGCATGCAGCCCGATCGCGACAGGATGCCTTTCGACGGACAGCGCATGTTCTGGGGTGGCTTCCGGCCGATCCTCGACGAATAGAGGTAAGCCTCGACGACAGCGAGCCGCGTGTCGGTGGATCGATTGCGCCCTTGGCAACGGTTGGCGCTTGATCAAGGCTATTGCAGACCATTGACGTACTCGACCGCACGCTCTAGCACCTCGTCACGCCTCGCACGGATTCCAGCGATCGTCGGTTTAATCGCTATGTCCGGCGTGAGCCCGATTCTCTGCAATTGCCTTCCGTCCGGGTGACGGACCCCCTGGCCCGAAAAAGAAACCCGGATATCGCCGGGCACGAAGAAGAATGTCACGTCGCCATTGGCGCCGTTCGTCGGACTGCCAATGAAAGTCGTATCGTTGGCTGCTTTCAGGAAAAGTCCGGTGTGTTCCGCCTGGCTTCCGGTACGCTCGTCGATCAGCATGATTGTCTTGCGCGTGTACTTCCACCTTGCGGATTGCGGGATGCGCTGCAAGAACTGCGTCGTCGTGCGCTCATGGGTGACATAGTCTTCCAACGCCATCACCATCGGCCTGCGAAACTGAGCGGCGACCGGCTCGGGGCGCTCTGAAAGCCGGGGAGCGATTAGCCACGCGGTGCCCTGCGGGTAGCCGCGCATGTCGAAGATGATTGCTTTCGTATCCTTGAATCGTTCGAACATCGCGTCGACTTCGGGAACCGTCAGGCGGTCAAGGTCTGCGTACCCGATGTTGCCCGGCAGAATCCTCGTCACCTCGCCATCTCGCTCCGGAAGTTCGCTTGTGCCGTAGTCCGTACGCCGGTTCAACTTGACTTCGCGCGTGGCCCCTGCACCGCCGCGGAGCAGCAGCGTTGCCGTGGAGCCATCTGCGCCCCGCAGCAACCTGAAGGCGATTGCATTGGACAGCGCCTGCGGAGTCGAGGCACTGCGGAGCTTGGAAAGCCGCGCGATCCTTGCTTCTACCGGCTCCCCGTCTACCGACACGACGACATCGCCGATCTTGATACGCTGGCTGGTCACGGCAGCTTCGTCGGCCGTGCGCGTTATGACTGGCAGACCCTCGATCATGCGGACCTGCACCGGGGGCTCCGCAATACCGATGTACTCGTTCAGTACCTTGCTACGCACAAAGGCGTGACTGTCGTGCGTATGGGTGGTCATTTCGGCCACGGTGAGAGCGTATTCCGTTTCGTCGGATGCACGCTGGAATCTCGGAATGAACTCTTTCAGGACCTGGTCCCAGTCCTCGCCCATCAAGTCCTTGTAGGGGAAGAAATACTCGAAGATGGCGTAGATCCGGAAGGCGGCGAGGAGGCGATACTCGAGCGGCGGAAAACGCATCTCGGCAAATCGGTCATCCGGCATTGGCGACCCTGGTGGGACGGGAGCCAAACTGCGAGGCGGCGAAGCGCCCTTGTCCTCGCGCAGCAGGGAACGTGCGATCTCCAGCGCTTCGTCGTTCGACTTGCGGTTGCCGGACGGCACTGTCACGTCTGCGCGCCACGCGTCCATGCCACCCTGGCCGACCAACTCCCCCACGCGCAGCCTGCACGTGATGTCGAAGGGAAGGGCAATCAACTGCGCCGCAAGGGTTGCATCATCGCCTGGCATGCGACCATCGGCGACGATTGCTGCCTTGCCCGCGGACTGCAATGCAAGGGCAATACGCGGCAATTCACTGTGCTGGTTCACCAGGAAGGCGATCGGTACATCGAGGGCCGCCTTGTCGGGCACGATCCGGGCGCCGTCAATCAGCATGAAGCCCGAGAAATAACCGGTGTTTGAGCCGTCCGGCTGCGGGAAGCCGGAGTGCATCCGGCGACGCTCAACGGGAGTCGTGACTGGAATCGGTACGAACAAGCTGGCTATCGCAGGGTCATCGAGGGAGTAACTGATGTATCCGCTCGCGTCCGGCGATACCGGCTGCGAAGTCCGAAGGTCGAAGATGATTCCCCGCGCAGTCGAATGCTTGCCGATTTCCTGCAGCTTCGTCGTTGCGCCCACGTAGTCGGTCAGATCTTCATAGTTGGAAATCGTGACGGTCAAGACGCCATCCTGGCCCAGGCGAATCCGCGGGTCGTATTCCCGTGCGCTGTCGGTTTCAGAACCGGCACTGCCCCTGTTCGGCGGCTCGCCGGTCACAGTCGGGACAACCCGGGTGGCCGGGTCCTGCAGCGCATCGAGCATCGTTTGAATCGCGGCGCCGTACTGCTGTGATGTGCGTGCTTCAGACGCCGCTGGAATCGCCTTGACCAGCGCCTTGTCCCAGTCGATGTCGCGATACCCGAGGTAGGGGTGAAAGTACTTGGCAGCGGCCCAGACTTTGGCCAGTCCGACAAGGTTCTCGATCTCTTGCTCGTCGGCAACCGGATCGGCTTGCGCCATTCCGTCCGGAGCAACCGTCCCAAGCAGGCAGGCGACCAGAAGAGCACGCAGCCTGAGACTGGGCAGCAGCGGGCGTGGCATGTCGACCTTCAATCGAGCCGGGCTCGGCAGACTATAGCGCCTATGCTGTCGCCAGTTCACACGCGGGTGAGCCCATGAGCACGCGACGCCATTTCCTTTCCATCCTTGCGGTTCCTGGACTGGTAATGAGCGCTGCGCCCGCTGCGAGGGCATGCTCTCAGGCTGGGGCATTCGTGCCGGATGCCCAGGCGGACGACGCGGCCGTATTTGCGGCGGCGCGCGAGTGCTTCCTGATTCCCGCGGGCGTCGCCTATTGCAACACCGGCACGCTGGGCGCATCGCCGCGGGACGTCGTCGACGCGCTGATCGAAGGCCTTCGCCGCATTGAAACCGACCTCGCGGCCTGGCCCTACGAGCAGGCCGATGGCGAACCGTTGACGGGGTACCAGCAGTTGCCTGAAGTCCGCGGGGCGCTGGGGCGGTTCGTCAATGCGCCTGCCGACGAGATCGCGCTCACGCAGAACGCCACGATGGGAATCAACTTCCTCGCCAACGGTCTCGACCTGGCACCGGGTGACGAGGTCATCAGCACTGACCAGGAGCACGGCGGCGGCATCTCGCCCTGGCGTCTGCTCGCGAAGCGTCGCGGCATCGTCCTCAGGGAACTGCCGCTCGAACCCACATTCGCAGGCGGGCCGGACGCGATCGTGCGGCTGTTCGAGGCTGCGATGACGCCGCGCACGAAAGTCGTGATGTTCAGCCACATCACGACTGGGCTCGGCGCACTGCTGCCGGCGCGCGAGCTCTGCGCGCTCGCCCGGAGCCGCGGAGCGCTCTCGATCGTCGATGGTGCGCAGGCGGTGGGCCAGATCCAGGTGGATGTGCAAGCGCTTGGCTGCGATGCGTATGTCGGCAGCCCGCACAAGTGGATGATGGCGCCGAAAGGCACCGGATTCATGTACCTCAAGCGCGAGGTGCAGGATCGGTTCTGGACGACGCTGGCGAGTTACCAGTGGAACAACCACAAAGATGGCGCCTTTCGGTTCATGCAGTTCGGCACTGGGAGTGTTGCCGTGGTGGACGGCCTGATGGCGGCGCTGCGCTTCATCGAGAAGATCGGCATGTCGCGGATCGAGCGGTGGGACACAAACCTTACAAAGCGCTTGCGCGACGGGCTGGCGAGCATCCCGAAAGTACGTATCGTGTCACCCGCCGACGCGCGGCTGACCGCGGCCATCACGACTTTTCGCGTTGATGGCATGAAGGCCAAGGCACTCCAGGACGCGCTGTGGACGAAGCACGTGCGCGTCCGTGCGCAGAACGACGAGCGGGGCGTGCGGATGTCCGCCCATATGTATGTCAGCCCGGCAGACGTGGACGTGGTCCTCGAAGTAACCCGTGAGGTTGCCGCGAGGGCGTAGCGGATCTCTCGCGGTCGACTGGAGCTATTTCTCGCCGGTAATCACCGTGAATTCCTGCTCGGCCGCGGTCGTCGTCGAGCTCGTGGACGCCGGTTGGGCGATCACCATCGTGGTCCCAGGCACTACGACGGGCTCCGCCTTGCGCAGGAATTCCGGCGCCACCCGAATGACCGACAGGAGCTGGTCTGCCGTGACCGTGGTCGCTTCTTCGCCGGAGACCATCAGCCAGCGCGGAATGGGCTTGCCGGTCGCCGGCGAAACCGGATCCTCGGCGGAGGGCTCGAGCTTCGTCAGCACGTGCATCGTGAACCTGCGGTTCGGATCGACGAGGGCGAACGGTGCATGACCGATTTCGATGCCAGCGCGGAAAACCCGGATGCGACGATCCTCGTTGGTGATGAGAATCGTGACGGGGCCTTCGGGGGCCAGCTCCGGCTGCCAGGCGTACTCGGCCGTTCGCGGAAGTTCGACCGCCGGCGCACCCTTGGTATCCACCGGCGCCACGAGCCCCGGATGGGCAACCGTGCTCGGGGATGCCTTTTCGTCGGAGACGACGACGGTGAGCCCCGTCTTTGTTTCGCCATACAACAGTTGGGCGAATTCGTACGGCATGCGCACACAACCGTGGGACGCCGGGTAGCCAGGCAGCTTGCCTGCGTGAAGCGCGACACCCGACCACGTGAGCCGCTGCATGTAAGGCATGGGCGCGTTGTTGTACAGATTCGAGTAATGGTCCTCGTGCTTCTGCAGGATCGTGAAAACTCCCGTCGGTGTTTCGTGGCCCTTCTTGCCGGTGGAGACCGTTGACGCCCCGATGATCACGCCGTTGCGGTACACATAGGCCAGCTGCTCGGGCAACGACACGATCATCACGATCGGGCCCTTCGGTGACAGCTCGGGGTGCCACGCGTACTCACCCGGCTTCAGCATCCCCGGCAATACAGTTTTTGCCGTGCCCAGAGTGGAGGTGTTTTTGGGCGGCGTCTGGGCGGCGGCGGCTGATGCGAGCTGGAGAAACAGGCACGCGACAGACGCCAGGACCGCTGGTAAGATGCGCGCCCCACGCAATCGGCGATCGCGAATATCCTGTTGATTCATAAGCATTTGTCAGCCTTCCTGCTGGCTGGATTCGCCATCCTTTGCGTACCGGCGGCCTTGGCACGTGCCGAGGCGGCATCGGCGCTCAATTTCGATCGCGAGTCCGCGATCCGCGCGGGCGTGTCGGCACACATAGTGGACCTCGCGATAAACGCCGTCACCTGCGGAGCGGCCTCCGGCGACCTCGTGGCGCCACCGACTTTGACGGTCATCGATTATTCGTTGCCGTCAGCCCGCCCACGGCTGTGGGTCTTCGACCTGCGCTCGGGCCAGCTCCTCTTCAAGGAGCTGGTTGCCCACGGCCGCAACAGCGGCGTTGCCGTGGCGACGCGCTTCTCCGACGAGATGGGCAGCCACCAGTCAAGCCTGGGCTTGTTCAGGACCGCGGATACCTATGTGGGGCAAAACGGTTACTCGCTTCGCCTCGACGGGCTCGAGCCCGGCTTCAACAGCCATGCGCGAGCGAGAGCGATCGTGATGCACGGCGCGAAGTACGTCGATTCGACCGTTGCCAGTGCCACCGGACGTGTCGGCAGGAGCTGGGGATGTCCCGCGTTGCGCGAGGCGATCGCGCGCCAGTTGATCGACACCGTCCGCGACGGCGGCGTGATCTTTTCCTATTACCCCGATCCCGCCTGGCTCGCGAATTCGAAGTTCCTGCGCTGCGACTCGGCCGCGCCGGCGGCCGTCGCGTCGAGCTGAGCAGTTTCGAGCGATTTCTGCCGAAATCGCTTACAGTCGCCGCCGGTAACCTCCGGCTAGGGGTCGATCATGAGCGACTGGTTCCGACGCTATCTGCTGCCGGGATTCGTATTCGAGGCGGCGGTCATCGCCGGCGGCTACGCGACGGGGCGCGAGCTGGTGGAGTTTTTCCTGCCGGCGGGGCCGTGGGGAGGCCTGCTCGGCATGCTGGTCAGCATGCTCTTCTGGAGCGCGGTCCTGATGATCAGCTTCGAGTTGGCGCGCCGCGCCAGGAGCTACGACTACCGCTCCTTCTTCAAGCTGCTGCTCGGGCGTGGCTGGTTCCTGTTCGAGATCTGCTACCTGCTGCTGCTCGTGATCATCCTCGCGGTCATGGGCGCGGCCGCCGGCGAAATCGTGCACAGCCTGTTCGGCCTGCCGAAGCTGCTTGGCTCGCTCGGCATGATCGGATTGACGGGTTTGGTGTTGTTTTACGGCAGCGCGACCATCGAGCGCTTCCTCGCTCTCTCGGTGGGCTACCTGTACCTGGTCTACCTCGTGTTCGTGGTCTGGAGCATCGCGGTCTTCGGCGACAGGATCGAGAGTGCATTGGCAACCGAGCCGGTCGGCACCAACTGGTTCAAGGCGGGAATTACCTATGCAGGCTACAACGTCGCGACACTGCCCGCGGTGCTGTTCTGCATCCGTTATCTCACGCGTCCTCGCGAGACGCTGATCGCCGGGTTCCTCGCAGGGCCTCTCGGCATGCTGCCCGGTGTCCTCTTCTACGTCGCGATGATCGGCTATCACCGCGAACTCGCCGACGTCTCGCTGCCCTCGGCGTTTCTCCTGGCAAAGCTGCAAGCCCCCTGGTTCGAGCTGGCATTCCAGATCGCCGTGCTGCTGACGCTCGTCGATACCGGCGTCGCATTGCTGCACGCGATCAATGAACGGGTGGCGAAGGTCTACGAGGAGGGGTCACGGCCCATGCCGAGGATTCTCCGGCCGGCGCTCGCGGTGACGATCATGGTGATCTCGGTCTATGCGGCGTCCGCCATCGGGCTCGTGGACCTGATCGCAAAGGGCTACGGCTACCTCACGTACGCCTTCATCGCGATATTGATCGTGCCGGTGCTGACGATCGGCCTTTGGAAGCTGCTGCGGTCTTGACGTTGGTTACGATCATGTCCGCATGAATTCCAGCAGTGGTTGGATGTCGTGGTTGTCCGCCGCGTGGAGCGCAACAACATAGCGCCTGCGTGCGTCTCAGGCATCAACGAGGTTTGCGCCGCCCCACGTGAATTGTGGATTTCCGAGCGAAGTCACCAGAAGGTCGGCGGCGAGGCGGGCATGTCGCCCATTGCTCTGCTTCCAGGATGTTGGCTTGTTCCGCTTCATTCAATTCGCCGCGCGTTGAGACATAGGAAAGGAGCAAGCCTTCGCGCTCCTCGGGATTGAGAGGCGTTGCGGCATCATCCTGCGATCCGAACGGGTCGGTCATTCCTGATCCCAAAGCCGCGAGCCGGCATGTGCGGCAAGATGGCAGACGAGGCGTTCGAACTGGACTGCCTCATCCGTCCTGTCGACGCTCTGCGCCTCGAGGGCCATCGTGTGGCGAGCGCGTGCGAAATGTTTTTTCGCAAGCAGTGCCGCCCGATCCAGCACGATGTCCTCCAACGACTTTCGAGGAAGAAAGGCGTAGACGAGACGACAGTCCAGCGCCAGTGCCGCACGTTCGAGGCTTCTCAACGTAAGGCTGCCTTTGGCCTCTGCCTTCTCTATGGCAAGAGCTCGTGGCTGACTGACGCCAATCCGGTTGCCGAGCTGCGAGGCGGTCATCCCGACGGCCTCCCGGATTGCCCTGACCCAACCATAGGGCGGGCGGGCGAATGCCGTTTCAAGCTTTTGTAGCGTTTTCAGTCTCTTATCGAGATGGTGCCGGGCTGATGCCCTTCCGGCGGAACGCATAATACAAACCTTTAAGTTAGTTTCTGAGGACGTAAACTAACTTATAAGTTAGTATTACTCAACTGGATGCCATATATCTGTTGTCTCTCTGCTCCGCCCTTTCATCGCTGGCCACAATCTTCTCCGTTTGACATCCTCCATGGCCGAGGAGGGATATGAGCAAGATCGCGAGAGAAAAAAAGGGCGCCAGAAAAGGAAAAGCCAGCCGCAAATCCCTCGCCCCAGGCAAGGACAGGCGGGGCCTCGACGCCGCGGACATCGCGCTGCCGATCGACGACGAACGCATCGCAGCGCTCGCCGCGCAGGTGCGCGAGCGGGGCGGCGCGCCGATCGGCGCGTATCGCGAGCCGCTTTCCGGCAGCACCGTGCTGTTGGCGGCACTGCCGCTCGCGTCAGTGCAGCCGACGCCCTTCCAGCGGGACCTCTCGCCGACCCACACCAAGCGCCTCGCGCAGAAGATCGACGAGGCGGGATCGTTCCTCGACCCGATCATCGTGGTGCGCGGCGAGGACGGCGAGTTCTGCACCCCGAACGGCCGTCACCGTCTCGCCGCCGCCAAGGTGCTCGGGCTCAGGCAGATCACGGCGCTCGTGTCGCCGGACAAAGGGCTGGCATTCCGTATCCTCGCGCTCAATACCGAGAAGGCACACAACCTCAAGGACCGGAGCCTGGAAGTGATCCGGATGGCGCGGGCCCTGGCGCGGCGGGAGCCGCGCGCCAAGGAAACCGACTATGCCGCGCAGTTCGAATCGGCCGAGTTCCTGACGCTCGGCGTGCTTTACGCGAAGGACGGGCGATTCGCCGGCGGCGCGTATGGCTCGTTTCTCAGGAAGGTGGATCGCTTCACCGACCGGACGCTGGCGGTGAGCCTGCGCGAACGCGAAGGCTACGCGGCGCGCCTGCGCGAAATCGATTCGCAGGTGCGCAAAATCGTCAAATCCCTGGAGTCACGCGGCTTCAAGTCGCCGTACCTGCGCACGTTCGCCGTCGCGCGCATCAATCCGGTGCGCTTCCATCGTACGAAGCCTGGCGACAGGAAGCCTCCGATGCCTATCGCCGCCGCCCTCACGCGCATGACAGCCGCTGCGAAGGGTTTCGATGTCGGCAAGGTGCGGTCGTCGGACCTGGCGCTGGTCGCGGCGCTGTCGAGCGAATGAGAAAGACAAGACTCGGGGGACCTGAATGAACACAACGTCGAATTGGAAGATCGCCGTCATGGCGATCGCAGCGCTGTGCACGGCGGGCGAAGCGAGCGCCGAAAACGCCGGCCCAGGCGCAGACGAAGCCGCGTTTCGCGCGCTTTACAAGGAGCTGATCGAGATCAACACGACGCGCTCGGTCGGCAATTGCACTCAAGCGGCAGAAGCCATGCGGGCGCACCTGCTCGCGGCGGGGATACCGGCCGCGGACATGCAGATCCACGCCCCGCCCGAGGCGCCGAACGACGGCGCCCTGGTCGCCGTGCTGCGCGGCCAGGACAAGTCGATCAAGCCGATCTTGCTGCTTGCACATATAGATGTCGTCGAAGCCAGGCGTGAAGACTGGACCCGCGATCCGTTCAAGCTGGTCGAGGAAGACGGCTGGTTCTACGCGCGCGGCGCGAGCGACGACAAGTCGATGGCAGCGATCTTCACGGACAGCCTGATCCGCTACAGGAAGGAAGGCTACAAGCCGCGGCGCGACATCAAGCTGGCACTGACCTGCGGCGAGGAGACCGCCGGGGCGGGCCTGTTCGACAGCGTGCGCTGGCTTGTGCAGACCCAACCCGAGGTGCTGAGCGCCGCGTTTGCGATCAACGAAGGGGCCGGAGGTGAGTTCGACAAGAATGGCAAGCCGATGGCCCTGCAGATCCAGGCCGGCGAGAAGGTGTACCAGGACTTCGCGATCGAGACCTGCGATCCCGGCGGCCACAGCTCTCTCCCCAAGCCGCACAACGCGATCGTTCGCCTCAGCGCGGCCCTCGCGAAGGCCGGCGCATACAATTTTCCGGTCGCGCTGAACCCGGTGACGCGCGCCTATTTCGAGGCGATGGCCAGGCTCGTCGAGCCGGACGTCGCAGCCGACATGCGCGGCGTCCTGAAGTCACCGCCGGATGAAGCGGCGGCAGCACGGTTATGGGCTGTCGATCCGCAGTGGAATGCCATGCTGCGCACGACCTGCATCGTCAGCCAGGTCGAAGGCGGTCATGCGCCGAACGCGATTCCGCAGCACGTGAAAGCGAACGTCAATTGCCGGATCCTGCCGGGCACGCCGGTCGCGGATGTGCAGGCGCAGATCGTCAAGGTGATCGGGGACGACGCGGTCACCGTGTCTCCGAAGGGCGAGGGCGGCGTGCTGTCGCCGATGCCGCCGCTGACGAAGTCCATCGTCGAGCCGGCGCGGAAGGTTGCCGAGAAGATCTGGCCGGGCGTCGTCATCGTGCCGACGATGCTTCCGGGCTACACCGACGGAAAATACCTCAATCCGGCCGGCGTACCGACCTATGGCCTGTCCGGCCTGTTCGAGGACGCCGAAGGCAACTACATTCACGGCCTCAACGAGCGCATGCGCGTGAAATCGCTCATGGATGGGCGCAGGTTCCTGTACGAGGTCGTGAAGCTGTATGCCGACAGCAAGGACCAGGGCATGTGACTGAATAACCGCGCGGCTCAGCTCGCAGTCACCTCGACGCGGCGAGCTTTTTCGGGCGGCCCGGCGCCTTCGGTCACGACCCTCTTCTGCATTTCAATCCGCGACTCCTCGATCCCCGCCGCCACCAGGGTCGATCGCACTGAATCGGCTCGACTCCTGGCAAGCTCCTCATTGACTGCCTGATTTCCGCTGGGATCTTGATAGCCGGAGACGACGGCAGTCGCGCCCGGGTTCGCCTTTAAGTACTTGATGACGGACGACAACGACGCTATGACATCGGCTGGCGGGGCCGACTGATTGACATCGAAGTAGACGGTCACGGTTGGCGCAGCAACCCTGGGCGCGACTAACTTGTATTCCGACACAAGTGCCGGTTCAATTGTGGCTGCGGTCTGGACACGATCCACGGCCTGGTCCTCGCGCCCAAACTGCGGGAAAAACACGGCGATCGCGGCAAGCGCAGCCAGCGCTGGCAGCACCCAGCGCCAGGTCGACGTGCGCTCCTCGATCAGCGGACCTGTGTACACCGGGCGTTCCCTCATCGGCGTTCCCTGGTAACGGCCGGCGTTGGACAGTTGGCCCGGCACGGCAGCGGCAAAGGCGTGCTTCTGACTGCGCAAGAGAGTCGCGAGCGAGGAAGCGTTCAAGCTGCCGTGCGCGTGCCTGCCAATGATGGCAAGCACGAGCGGCGCCGCGACGCTCAGCAGCGTCACCGCCGTCGAACTCTTGACCCCCGCGTATCCCGCCAGCGACTTGGTGAAACTTGCGGCGCTGTCGCCGAACAGCAAGCCGAGCAACCTGTCTCCGAGAATCATCGCTGGCGAAGTGCTGTCGGCGTCGAAGAGGCTGCCGACGTCGCTCAGGATCCCGCCGTCGTTCGCCGGCGATCGCACCAGGTCAATGAGTGATGAGGCGAAACTGAAGTCTTCGGTGCGATATGTAAGACCGCTGAGCAATGCCGGAATGGTGCCGCTCACGCCCTTGAGTATCGCGGCATCGGACTCGCCCAGCAGCGAAGCGGCCTTGCCGACCACTTCGGGCGTCATGAGACCCGTCAATCCGTCGAGTAGTGAAGCCGACATTTCCAACCTCCTTGTCGCTTGGCCTTCACCCTCCTGACAAGCGGGCCGTCTTATTCTCGAGCCGAAAATTCACCAACAGCCCGAGTATCTTCACGAACTCAAACCTCGCGCAATAGGACCTTGGCACTACGGTGTGCAGGTCATCACACTGGCGAAGCAATCGAGGCGCATGCCGGGTGGCGAGCCGGAGATGGAGCCTGGAGAGGCGAGGCCGTAGGCTACCGGATCCAAAGTTCGCCGCCGAGCGGCGCATGGTCCGATAGCGACGCCCACGGATGACGCGGCAGCTCCCAGGGCCGGTGGCGCAACTGCCGGACGTAGATGCGGTCAAGGCGGAGCATTGGAAAGCGCGCGGGAAACGTGCGGGCCGGTCGCCCACTCGCGCTGGAATGGACCTCTTCGAGCCTGCCATCCTGCGATAACAGCCTGTGCGCGATCACGCGCCAGTCGTTGAAGTCACCCGCAATCACCAGCGGTACATCGGCAGGAATTCCGCTTGAGACAAGGTCGAGCAATCGCCCGATTTGCCGTCGCCGATGCGATTCAAGCAGCGCGAGATGGAGGCAGACCGCATGTAGCGGCGTGGGGCGTTGAACGTCTATTACGCAATGCAAGAGGCCGCGAGGTTCCGCGGAGCCGACGGATATGTCGACGTTTTGCCAGGCGACGATCGGGTACTTGGACAAGATCGCATTGCCGTGGTGGCCGCTTGTCTTGACTGCGTTGCGACCGTACGCATGCTGGCTCCAGACACCATCGGCCAGGAATTCGTATTGATGTGTCGATTGATCCAATCCTTGCGAAAAACCCACTTCCTGTAGAAACACGAGATCGGCGCCGGCGGCCCTGAGCCCTTCGCGAATGCGCAGCAGTGCCGTGCGGCGCCGATGCCCGCTGAATCCCTGGTGCGCATTCAGTGTCAGGACCCGAATAGCGGCTGATTCCGACACTTCCACCTCAGCTCGCAATGACACGCGCCTGCCTTTCCGCTGGTATCGTGGGGCTAAGGTCACTCTAGTCGCGCGCCTCGCGGCTTGCTCTGGAGCCTCGCATGTCCGGGTTGGGGACTGGCATCACCGTCACACTACTGGTCATCGTAGGGGTCGTCTTACTCCTCGTGGCGATCATCTGGTCGATGAAACGCCATCGCAGCTCGACATTGCGGGTGGAATGCGATGACCCGATCGACGATCTCGTGCCGTCATTGGCGGGACTCACGCTGAGCGCCGCGGTGGAGGGCAACTCGGTCGAAGTCTTCGAGAACGGCGCTTTCTTCGATGCGCTGGTCGCCGAGATTTCCGCGGCGCAACGCTCCGTTCATTTCGAGAGCTTCCTGTGGAAGGAGGGGCGTCTCGGCCAGCGCATCGCCGACGCGATGTGCGCAAGGGCACGCGCCGGAGTCGCCGTGCGGGTCCTGCTCGATGCAACCGGATCCAAGGGGATGGGTAAGGCTGTCGAGCGGCAACTCGAGGACTGCGGCTGCAAGCTCGTGAAGTTCCACAGGTGGCACATCCGGAACATCGGCGTGATGAATGAGCGTGATCACCGGAAGCTCGTCGTGCTGGACGGCAAGGTCGCCCTTGTCGGCGGCCACTGCATCGTCGATTCCTGGCTCGGAGACGCCGACGACAAGGACCACTATGCGGATGTGAGCGTCAAGCTGCGAGGCCCAATCGTAAATTCCGTTCAGGCGGCCTTCAGCGAAAACTGGGTCGGTCACACAGGCGAGCTCTTCATGGGCGATGACGTGTTCCCGCGCCTCAAGCGCGCGGGCAATGTCACTGTTCATGCCGCCTACGTGAAACCGGAGGGCTCGGCTCCCGCGGTGCAGATCCTGCACCACGCGGCGATCTGTTGCGCAAAGAAGCGGATCTGGATCCAGAATCCGTATTTCATCCCGGAGCCGGCGGCCATCGAGGCATTTGGCGATGCCGTCGCCCGCGGTGTCGACGTGCGCGTGCTGATGCCCTCGACCAGCGGCTCCGACAATCCGATGGTGCAGCACGCCGGGCACCGCAACTTCGAAAAGCTGCTGCGGCACGGCGTGCGGCTCTTCGAATACCCTTCGACCTTGCTGCATCAGAAGGTGATGACGATCGACGGGGTCTGGTCCACCGTCGGATCGGCCAACTTCGATGACCGGTCATTCGAGATCAACGACGAAATAACGCTCGGTTTCCTGGATTCAACGACGGCCGGACAGCTCGACGCGATCCTCGAGAAATACGCCGCGCATTCGAAGGAGATTGAGCTGGATTCCTGGCGAAAGCGCGGCTGGGCCCACCGCGCCATGGACAACATGTACTACCTGTTTAACGAGATCCTCTAGACTGGTAGGACTGCGCGCATCCAAAAATAGCTGCAACTCATGATCGCCTTCCTCGAGGCACGGCGCGCAGGTTTGTTCCGGCGCGGCGAAATCTGGCGAAACGTCGTCGCGGGCAGCATCGTCGGCGTCGTAGCGCTGCCGCTCGCGATGGCGTTTGCGATTGCTTCAGGCGCCGAGCCGGAGCAGGGAATCTACACGGCGATCGTCGCAGGACTCGCGACTTCGCTGCTCGGCGGAACGCGGGTTCAGATTTCGGGCCCGACCGGCGCATTCATCGTCGTGCTTGCCGGCATCACCGCTCAGTACGGGGTCGCAGGCCTCCAGGTGGCGACGCTGATGGCGGGTCTCATGCTTCTCGCGATGGGCTTCGCCCAGCTCGGCGGCGTGATTCGCTTCATACCCAATCCGGTCATCACGGGCTTTACATCCGGTATCGCGGTGATCATCTGGGTGGGCCAGTGGAAATACTTCTTCGGGCTGAATCCAGCCGCGGCCGGCACTCATTTTCATGAGCAAACCTGGGCGCTGATCGAAGCGCTTCCCGGCCTCGACCTCGCGACGACGGGTATCGCAGCCCTTTCATTGGTCGTAGTCGTGGCAGGCAACCGAATGCTCGACAAGGTCCCCGGACTGGGGCGGGTGCCGGCCCCTCTCGTAGCAATGTTGCTCGCAACGGCCGTGCAGGCGATCTGGCAATTTCCCGGCGTCGCGACGATTGGCAGCGCCTTCGGCGGCATTCCGCGGGCGTTGCCGGCGCTGCAGTGGCCAAGCTTGTCGTTCACCGAGGTGATCCAGCTCGTCAGTCCGGCGTTCACAATTGCGCTTCTCGGCGCGATCGAGTCGCTCCTGACCGCGGTCGTCGCGGACGGCATGACCGGCACGCGGCACAACCCGAATCAGGAGCTGATCGGGCAGGGCGCAGCCAACATCCTGTCGCCGTTGTTCGGCGGATTCGCCGCGACTGGAGCCGTCGCCCGCACGGCAACGAATATCCGCAACGGCGGCACCAGTCCGCTTGCGGGCATCGTGCACTCGATCTTCCTGGTCCTCGTCATCGTGCTGCTGGCGCCCTGGGCAGCGGAGATACCGCTCGCGGCGCTCGCAGCGATACTGTTCTACGTCGCATGGAACATGAGCGACGTGCGGCATTTCTCGCGTCTCCTGACGCGCGCTGCGCGATCCGATCGCCTCGTGCTGCTGATCACGTTCGGATTGACCGTATTCGTCGACCTCGTCGTCGCGGTCAATGTCGGTGTCGTGATTGCCGCGCTTCTCTTCATGCGGCGCATGGCGGAAACGGTGAGCGTCCAGCAGGAGGTCTTTGGCGGGCCCGAAAAAAGTGGCGACAACGGGGGCGCGGCGCAGGGTGCCGCCTTGCCGGAAAGCGTGCTCGTGTATCGCATCGACGGTCCGTTTTTCTTCGGTGCGGCCGAGAAGCTCGAGACCACCGTGGAGCGGGCGCAGCTGCACGTCGGCACCGTGGTGATCCGGCTCGGGCGCGTTCCCTTCATGGATGCGACCGGAATGCATACGCTTTCCGAGATCATCGAGCGCTTCCAGCGCCGCGGCATCCGGGTCGTGCTGTGCGAGATCCAGGAGCGCGTGGCGCGCTCCCTGGCGCGGGCGGAGATCCTTGCGCTCGTCGGCCCGGAAAATGTCTGCGCCGGCATGAGCGAAGTGGCAAGACTCATAGCGCCGACAGGCGACGCCCGCGACCATCTAGCCTGATTCCGACAGCGCGGCATCGAGCGCCGCGATCTCCATCGGTCCGATTCGACAGCAGCCGCCAACCATTCGCGCGCCGGCGCTCACCCATCGTGGGGCGAGGGCAGCCAGGCCGTCATGATCCCGGGAACCGCGCCAGCTCTGCGACTTGGCCTGCCAGCGCTCGCCCGAGTTCGGGTAAACGACGATCGCCTTGCTCGTGCCGGCCTTGAGCGTCTCGATTGCAGTCCCGACGATCTCGGGCTTGACGCAGTTAACTCCGATCGCGATCACGTTGGGAACCTTGTCCAGGAGGCGCGCGCATTCCGCGAGCGGCTCACCATGCGAAGTATGGAGACCGTCGGGGGACGTGAAGCTCATCCAGGCGATCGTTTCGGGATTCTCCGCGAGCAGCGCGACCAGTGCGCGGGCCTCGTCCAGCAGCGGCAGCGTCTCGCAGGCCAGGAGATCCGCACCCGAGGCGGCCAGGACTCCGAACCGCCGCGAATGAAACGCCAGGAGCTGCTCGACCGAAAGACCGTAGTCGCCACGGTACTCGGCGCCATCGTGCGTGGTCGCGCCATAGGGGCCGACCGATGCGGCGACATAGAGGCGGCGGCGGTCCGCAGGATGATCGCGCTGGTAGCGCGCGCGGGCGGAGCTGGCCAGTTCGACCGAGAGTCGAAGCAACGCGGTGGTTTCGTCCGCGTCCATGCCGACCGCCGCAAAGCCCTCGTAGCTCGCCTGGTAGCTGGCCGTAATCGCGCAGCGCGCGCCGGCGGCGTAATAGTCGTAATGCAGTTGTTCGATCGCCTTGGGCGACGTTCGCAACACGCGGGCCGACCACAGCGAACCCGAGATGTCTTCGCCGCGCCTCTCGAGCTCGGTCGCGAGGCCGCCATCGAGGACGATCGTTTCGTCGTGCCACCCCATTTTCGTCCAGGGTCGCGTCAGGCCGCTTTCTTCACCCGCTCGCGCTCCTGCATCTGCTCGACCGCCATCTGATAAGCCAGGTAGTACTTGTAGATGTTCGAGACGTACTGCACGGTTTCGCGGCCGATGCTTTCCGCGGCGATGATTTCCACGTTGTTGAACCACTTGTTCGGATCGAGCCCGCGGGCTGCGGCCTTTGCCCGCAGCTGCCGGATCCGCGCCGGGCCGGCGTTGTAGGAAGCGAATGCGAACAGTGCTTTGTCGAGCTTGTCCATCGGCTCGTTGGCGTAGTAGCGATCGATCATGAAACGCATGTATTTGACGCCGGCGTGAATATTGGGCTCGAGTTGCCGGATGTCCCCGACCTCCAATTCCGCACCGGTGGCCGGCATGACCTGCATCACGCCGACTGCACCCACGGAGCTGCGCCGCTTGTGGTCGAGGCCCGATTCCTGATAGCCCTGGGCCGCCATCAGGAGATAATCCAGGTCGTACTGCGCGCTGTACTTGCGCATCAGGTCGACGACCTGCCGGAAGCGCGCAATTTCCGCCTCGGAGGTTGCCGGCTTCGCGTACTTGAGGCTTTTCAGGTATTTCTGCCGCAGCACGTTGCGTTCAAGGGAGCCCTCCGGGTACCGGGCGAGGAATGCATTGAGTTCCGCGAGCAGCAGCGGGTTGCCCTTGCGAACCATCATGACCGTCTCTGCGCCCGCGCTTACTGCGGCACCCGGGTTCAGGGTGATGCCCGTGAAGACCTGTTGCCAGAATTCTGCCAGTTGGTCGTCGACAATCGTCATCGGCACGAGACCGGCATTGACCATCTCGATCAGGTCTTCGTCTGCCAGCACTTCGGGCGCGAGTCGAATTTTCACAGGCGGCTTGCCGGCGGCCGCCAACTGCGTGTTGAAGCGTTTGACCGCCGCATCCGAGAAATCGGACCGCCGCAGATAGACTTCCTTGCCGGCGAGATCCTGGACCGTCGCCAGCGGCGCGACGCCCGGTCCGCTGACGACGATCATCGAGATGCCGCTCCGGGTCGGATTGGTGAAGTCGACCTTCTCCTTGCGCCAGGCGGTCATGACCTTGCCGGCGGCGACGATGTCGCCGCGCCCTTCGATCAGCGCGGGGATCAGGTCGCCGTGCGCCACGGGCACGAAGACCACCTGGACCCGGAGGTTGCGCTTCTTCAACTTCTTGTTGAGATCGTCCTCGAACAGCTTGAAAGCATCGGGCACCAGGCCGCGCGGCGTGCCCTGGTCGATGAAGAATGTCGTCCTGGAGTGGACGGTCAGGACGCGAATGATGCGCCGCTCGACCATTCCGTCGAGGTCGCCGGTCCATTTTGCGAGTGCGGTGGCTGCGGCCCCTTCGTCGGGTATGTCGACACCGGCCTTCGCCGCGGGCTCGACCTCGGTTGCCGTCCCGGCAGTCTCCGGCGCCGGCTTCGAGGATGGAGAGTCACCGCCGCAAGCGGCGAGCAGCATCGAGGTTGCAGTCGCCAGCAACAAACGCAATCGAGTGGCCTGTCGCATCGCGACATTCTAATACGCTTTGCGCGGTCTTCACGTTCGATCGATGGGCGTCGATCGTCTAGAAAAATGCCCCGACGCGCTCGATCACCCAGAACATGGCGACTGAACCGATCGCATAGGGCAGGAAATAGGGCGTCCATGCGGGCCCTCGCAGCCGCACCCGGACGAACAGCGCGCGCACGGCCAGCACGATGGCGACGAAGATGAGCTGCCCAAGCTCGACTCCGACATTGAACGTCAGGAGCGCGACGGGGATCGCTTTCTCCGGCAAGCCGACTTCAGCCAGCGCCCCGGCAAAGCCGAAGCCATGGAGCAACCCGAAGCTGAATGCGACCACCCAGGGCGCGCGCGCGGTGAGGCCCGGCTTGCCTTGCAAGCCGTGGACGATTTCCGATGCGACGAAGACGATGCTGAGGGCGATCATCGCCTCGACCGGCGGCCCGGGAACGTGAACCCAGCCGAGCGTCGCGGCCACGAGCGTGATGCTGTGTGCCGCGGTGAAGGCGGTCACCGTAATGAGGATTCTCTTGCCGCCACGCACGATCAGCAGCAGCGCCAGCACGAATAGCAGGTGATCGACGCCGCCCAGGATGTGCTCGACGCCGAGCAACAGGTACGACCAGGCGACCTCGGCGGTTCCGGCCGGCGCCTTGACCGTGAATTGCGGCGATTCCGGGAGCAGGCGCTCCAACTGGCTCGTGCCGTCCAGGCGTTCGAGGCGCACGATCACGTCCGAAACGCCGCCGCTCAAGCCGTCGATGCCGATCTCCTGCCCGACCACTCCGCCTTCCCGGGATATCCGCCAGCGTTCGACGAATGCGCTGCCGATGAACATGCCTTGCGGCTCGGCCAGGTTCCTGGTGCCGGCCGGCATCCGCACGCGCGCGGCGAGGCGCAGGTCGCCTTGCGCGGGCACTTTCCATAGGACGTCATAAACCGGGATGCCAGCCGCGTCCGGGCCGGCTTCGCGAAGCTCGAGATAGGCGGGGCGGAAAATGTCTGCCTGGACCGTCGACGAAAGCAGTCCAAGCAGCAGTGCAGCCAGCAGCCTCATTCGGCAGCCCGCGCGCCGCCGCTTTCGGCGCTCTCCATTCGCACCGTGTAGTTCGCGCGCAGCTGCTTGTAGTAAGCCTCGCTCGCATCCTCGGCACGCGCGTGCAGAAGATCGCGTTCGACCGCGGCGCGGGCTTCCACCAGGTTCGCGTTGCGTCCCGGCTCGCGCGCCGTCAGTTCGACCAGGTGCAGCCCGAATTCGGAGTGTATCGGGCCGTGCCAGCCGTCGACCGGCAGTGACTCGATGGCCTTCGCGAAGTCGCCGCCGAAATTCCGCTCGACGTCGAATCTTCGGGCGGACTCGAGCATCGACGGCAGCATGGTCGAGTCGCCGTCCACGGTCTTGCCGGCCCGGAGTCGGCGCAGCGCCTCGCCTGCATCAGCCTGGAGCCGGTCGCCCCGTCGGGACGGATCGAGGTAGACGTGGCGGAATGAGAATCGCGGTTCGATTGCGTACTTCTCCGGATGCGCATCGAGCCAGGCCTGCAATTCCTGCTGCGTGGGCGCGGCGGGAGTCATCCCCTCGATGATGAACTCGACCTTCTGCCCGATCCGTCGCCGAACGATCGGATCGTCGCGATCGAGGCCCATCGCGACGCCTTCGCGGAAGAAAATCTCTTCGCGCACCCAGTTGTCCACCAGGGACTGGATTTCCTTTTCGGTCGGCGGCCTTTGCCAGGCGCGCTCGAACTGCATTTGCAGCCCGAGGACCTGTCCGCGCGACACGACGATCTCGTTCGGCGAACTGAGCAGGCCGCCCTGAAGCCAGCCGTACAGAAGGAACAACGCCAGTCCAAGGATGAAGAAGTGAAACAGCGGCTCTCGCAGAATTCCTCGCATCGGAGTATTATGGCGATTCCCCCGGCCCGGCTCGCTCCATGCGCATCGTGTCTCGCACAACCCGTTCGCTTCTCGAGCAGAAGCGCGAAAAATCGCTGCGCAGGCGCGCGGCGGCGGGCACGCTCGCATCCGCGTTTCCGAAAGTCGAGCAGATCCGGCTTCAGCTGCAGTTCGTCCCCGCGAAAGGCACCGCGCCGGCGACTCAGACGCATGCGCTTTATCCCTCGGCCCAGGCTTATTTCGAATTCGCCTGCCCCCATGGGGACTGCGACGGCAGCGTCGACCTGAACGAAGTGGCCCTGCCGCTCCTCAGGCGCTCGGGGCTGCAAGCCGACGGGACGCTTCGTTGCCCCGGGTCCCGCACGGCAGGGGGGGCGTCGCGGCAGCCCTGCAACCTGCGCGTCGACTACTGGATCGCGGCCCAATACCAGCCAGTTTCCAGGGCGACGGGCTAGCGCCCGCGCCGATCCCGGCAAAAATCCCGCTTTAGCCCCCGTCCCGTGACAAGCGGGACATTGCTCCTGTATGCTTAATGCGAATCGTTCTCGTTCGTATTCACATAAGGAGTGGTCATGGCCTGGTCCCGCACCCTGAGTCTCGCGATCGCGCTGTCCCTCGGGACGGGCACTTTCCACGAAGCTCGCGGGGACGAAGCCGCAGCGAATCCGCCGACGGCGCTTCCTCGCGTCACGGTCACGGCCGAGCACGAGTCCGAGGGCTACCTCACGGAGCGCAGCCGCACGGCGACCAAGACCGACACGCCGCTGCTCGACGTGCCGCAGGCGGTCAGCGTGGTGACGCGGGACCTGATCCGGGACCAGTCGATGCAGAGCCTCGCCGACGTCGCGCGCTACGTGCCCGGCGCCGGCATGGCGCAGGGCGAGGGCAATCGCGACACGATCATCCTTCGCGGCAACAGCTCCACTTCGGATTTCTTCCTGGACGGCGTACGCGACGACGTCGAGTACTTCCGCGATCTCTACAACGTCGACCGCGTCGAGGTGCTGAAGGGGCCGAACGCCATGATCTTCGGCCGCGGCGGCGCCGGCGGCGTGGTCAACCGCGTGTCACGCCAGGCGAATTGGGAAGCCGTGCGCGAGCTGTCGCTGCAGGGCGGCTCCTGGGACAACAGGCGCGCGACTTTCGACCTCGGCGACGGCCTGACCGACACGGTCGCCGCGCGTCTCACGGGTGTTTACGAGAACTCGGAAAGCTATCGTGACGGCGTCGAGCTCGAGCGAATGGGATTCAATCCGACCGTGGCTTTCGACGTCGGTGACGCGACGATGATCCGCCTTTCCTACGAATACTTCGACTACGACCGGACTGCGGACCGCGGCATTCCTTCGCTCGATGGCCGGCCTTTCCGCACCGATGAGTCGACGTTCGTCGGCGATCCGGGCACGAGCCCGACCTTCGCCACTGTCAACCAGGGCTCGATCGTCATCGACCATGCATTCAACGAGAACGTGCAGATCCGCAACCGCACGCTGTACGCGGATTACGACAAGTTCTACCAGAACGTGTTTGCCGGCGGGCCCGTCGATGCCTCGACCGGCAACGTGCCGATTGCCGCGTACAACAACCAGCAGCTGCGCGAGAACTTCTTCAACCAGACCGACCTCTCTTTCTCGTTCGACACGGGATCGGTCGGCCACGAGTTCCTGGCCGGCATCGAGCTCGGCGAGCAGGTGACAGATAACTTCCGAAACACCGGCTTCTTCAACGACGCCGATGTCCTCTTCCTCGCGCCCGCTAACGACCCGATGATCGACGTTCCGGTGACGTTCCGCCAGGGTCCGCTGGACGCCGACAATCACGGGCGCGCGACGATTGCGGCGGCATACGTGCAGGACCAGGTGCAGCTCTCACCGAAGTTCCTGGCCGTTCTGGGGCTGCGCTACGACAGCTTCGAAATGGATTTCACGAACAACCGGACGGGCGACAACATCCGGACCTCCGACGACCTGCTCTCGCCGCGCGGCGGCCTGATCTACAAGCCGGCCGAAGACATGTCGCTCTATGCGAGCTACAGCATGACCTACGTGCCCCGCGCGGGCTCGCAGCTCGCCTCGCTCAACCCGGTGAGCGCGGCCTTCGATCCCGAGGAGTTCGAGAACATCGAGGTCGGGGCGAAGTGGGACATCCGGCCGGGCCTTGCCCTGACCGCCGCGATCTTCCAGCTCGACCGCAAGAACGTCGTGATTCCCGATCCGAACGACCCGAACGTCTCGATCCTCGTCGACGGCCAGCGTACCGAGGGCATCGAGCTGGGCGTCGGCGGGCAGATCAACGAGGCCTGGAGCATCCAGGGCGGTTATGCGTACCAGGACGGCAAGCTGACGGATGCGCTCGGCGGCACGCGGCTCGCTCAGCTGCCGAAGCACGCCGCATCGCTCTGGAACCGGTACGACTTCACGACCGCCTGGGGAGTCGGGCTCGGCGTCGTGTACCAGAGCGAGATGTTCGCGGCCTCGGACAATCTCGTGACGCTGCCGGATTTCACGCGGGTCGATGCGGCGGTCTACTGCATGCCCAACGATCGCCTGCGGATGCAGCTGAACGTCGAGAACCTGCTCGATGAGGAGTACTACCCGAACGCCCACAACAACAACAACATCACGCCGGGGTCGCCGCTCGCGGTGCGGGCGGGAGTTTCGATGACCTTCTGACGTATCCTGTCGGCGTGCTGGAACTGAATCCCGGTCCGTCGCGCGCGGTGGTGGTCGAGTTGCTCCAGGCAGCGGGCTTGCCGGGGTCGGACCTCTCGGATGCGCAGATGCGGCATTTCTTCTATGCCGGTCCCGGCGACTCGCCGGCCGGCGTGGTCGGCATCGAGCCCTGCGGTCCGGACGCCTTGCTGCGCTCGCTCGCCGTGCGCGCAGACGCACGCGGGACCGGCCTCGGCGGCGCGCTGGTCGCCCGGGCCGAATCGCACGCCCTGTCCCTCGGAGTCTCGACGCTCTATTTGCTCACGACCACGGCCGAGCGTTTCTTTGCCGCGCGCGGCTTCACCGCGGCGGACCGCGCGAGCGCGCCGCCCGCGATTCGCCAGACCCGGGAATTCGCGGACATCTGCCCTGGATCGTCAATTTTCATGGTAAAGCGCCTTCTGATTTAGACTCGGAAATCGGCGCCAACGGAGCCGGGAGAACCGAGCATGACCAAGCTGACCTGCGGCCTGATCCAGAAGGGGCTGAAGGGCGACACCTCGATGGCGCCGGACCGCATCCGCGACCTGATGATCGAGGCGCACGTTCCGTACGTCGAGGAAGCAGGCAGGAAAGGCGTGCAGGTCCTGTGCTTCCAGGAAGTGTTCACGCAGCCTTACTTCTGCCCGGGCCAGGATCGCAAGTGGTACGCGGCCGCCGAGCGCATTCCCGACGGTCATACCACGCAGCTCATGCAGCAGTTCGCGAAGAAGCACCGGATGGTGATCGTCGCCTCGCTCTACGAGGAGGCGATGCCCGGGGTCTACTACAACGCGGCCGCGGTCATCGACGCGGACGGCCAGTATCTCGGCAAGTACCGCAAGACGCACATTCCGCAGGTCGACCCGGGCTTCTACGAGAAATTCTTCTTCAAGCCCGGCGACCTGGGTTTTCCGGTGTTCGACACCGCGTACGTGAAGCTCGGCGTCTACATCTGCTACGACCGCCATTTCCCGGAAGGCTGGCGGGCGCTGGCGCTGAATGGCGCGGAATACATCGTCAATCCGTCGGCGACCGTCGCCGGCCTGAGCAAGTACCTCTGGGAGCTGGAACAGCCGGCGTCCGCGGCCGCGAACGGCGTGTTTATCGGCGCGATCAATCGCGTCGGGAAAGAGGAGCCGTGGGCGGCGAAAATGGGGGAGTTCTACGGGTCGAGCTACATCGTGAACCCGCGCGGCAAGATCGAGGCCCAGGCGAGCTACGACAAGGACGAGCTGCTGGTCCACACGATCGACCTCGACATGATCCGCGAGGTCCGAAACACCTGGCAGTTTTTCCGTGACCGACGACCGGAGACCTACGGGAACCTGGTCTGAGCGCATGCCCGAACTGAAGACCGTCAGCCAGGCGGTCACCGTCGGCGATTTCGTCGAGCTGGATGCCGGCACCGACGTCACGACGAGCCCGCGCTACAACAAGGACATCGCGCCGACGCGCGCCAGCCAGCGGACATGGAATCACTGGCACATCGCGGCGCTCTGGATCGGCATGTCGATCTGCGTGCCGACCTACGCGCTCGGCGGTGTATTGACCGCTTATTTCGGCCTGTCCGTCGTCGAGGCGCTGTGGACGATCCTGGTCGCGAACGTCGTGATATTGATCCCGCTCACCCTGAATGCCTTTCCCGGCACGAAGTACGGCATTCCATTCCCCGTGCTGCTCCGGTCCTCCTTCGGGATCATCGGCTCGAACGTGCCCGCGTTGATACGCGCGATGATCGCCTGCGGCTGGTTCGGGATCCAGACGATGTTCGGCGGCATCGCGATTCACCTGATGCTTTCGGCGATGTCGGATTCCTGGGCCGCGCTGGGCGGCAAGGGCGAGGTCGCCGGCTTCTTCATCTTCTGGGTCGCAAACGTCTGGGTCGTGATCCGCGGGTCCGAATCCATCAAGCGCCTCGAAGTATTTGCAGCGCCAATGCTGATGGCGGTCGGCGTCGGCCTCATCGTCTGGGCCTGGCCGCAGGCGTCGGTGAACGAGTTGATCGCGCGGCCGCCGGAGCGGCCGCCCGGCGCGCCTTTCATGGGTTACTTTTTCGCCGGCCTGACGGCCATGGTCGGGTTCTGGGCGACGCTTTCCCTCAACATCCCGGATTTCAGCCGCTTCGCCGACTCGCAGAAGGCCCAGATCGTCGGCCAGGTGATCGGCTTGCCGCTCACGATGTTCCTGTTCGCGGGGCTCGGGGTACTGATGACGGCGGCGTCCGTCGGCCTCGTCGGCCGGACGGTCTCGGATCCGATCACGCTGATCGGCCTCATCGACAATCCGTTCTGGACCGTCGTGTCGATGCTCGTGATCATCCTCGCGACCATCTCGACGAATACCGCGGCCAACGTCGTCTCGCCGACCAACGATTTTCAGAACGTCGCGCCTCGGCTGGTCAACCAGAGGAAGGGCGTACTGCTCACGGGCGGGATCGGCATCCTGCTGATGTCCTGGGAGCTCCTGAAGAAGATGGGATGGCTCGTCTCCGACGTCAGCGTCGAGAGCCTCTACTCGAACTGGCTGATCGGCTACTCGAGCCTGCTGGGGCCGATCGCGGGCATCATGATCGTGGACTATTTCCTGATCCGGCGGCAGCGGCTCGATCTGCCCGGCCTCTACATGGACGGGGCCTACCCGGCCTGGAACCGTCCGGGTTTCGTCGCCTTCCTGGTGCCGGTCGCGCTCACAATCCTCGCGATCGCGACAGGCCGGCTCGGCTGGTTCTACGACTACGGCTGGTTCACGGGCTCCCTGCTCGGCGGATTGCTCTATTATCTTCTGGGCAGGAAGAGGTAGGACGCTTGGCACTCCTGGTCCGGGGCGGAACGGTGGTCACGGCGGAACAGACGCTTCGCGCCGACGTGCTCTGCGACGGCGGGCGAATCGTGGAGGTCGCGCCGAAAATCGACGCCCCGCGCGGAGCGGAGGTGGTCGACGCCGGCGGCCAGTACGTCATGCCGGGCGGCATCGATCCGCACACGCACATGCAGCTGCCCTTCATGGGCACGGTCGCGAGCGACGATTTCTACACCGGCACGGCGGCAGGGCTTGCCGGCGGCACGACGATGATCATCGACTTCGTCATCCCGAATCCGCAGCAGAACGTCTTGGAGGCGTACCGCCAATGGCGCGGTTGGGCGGAGAAGGCCTCAGCCGACTATTCCTTCCACGTTGCGATCACCTGGTGGGACGAATCCGTGAGCCGCGACATGGAGACGCTCGTGCGCGAGCACGGGGTCAACAGCTTCAAGCACTTCATGGCCTACAAGGGCGCGATCATGGCCGACGATGAGACGCTGGTGAACAGCTTCTCGAAGGCGATCACGCTCGGCGCCATCGTCACCGTCCACGCGGAGAACGGCGAGCTCGTCTTCACGCTCCAGGATCGCATCTTCCGCCAGGGCATCACGGGACCGGAGGGGCACCCGCTTTCGCGGCCGCCCGAAGTGGAGGGCGAGGCGGCCAACCGCGCGATCCGTATCGCCGAGGTCCTGCGCGTGCCGCTCTATGTCGTGCACGTCTCCTGCCGCCAGGCGCTCGAGGCGATCACCCGCGCGCGAAACGAGGGTCAGCGCGTTTTTGGAGAAGTCCTCGCCGGGCATCTCCTGATCGACGACTCGGTCTATCGCGACCCCGATTTCACCCGTGCCGCCGCGCACGTCATGAGCCCGCCGTTCCGCTCCGCCGAACACCAGGCCGCGCTCTGGCGCGGACTCCAGTCGGGCAACCTGCAGACGACCGCGACCGATCACTGCTGTTTCTGCGCGCCGCAGAAAGCGGCAGGCCGCGACGACTTCCGCAAGATCCCGAATGGCACGGGAGGCATCGAGAACCGCATGGAATTGATCTGGCATCACGGCGTCGGCACGGGGCGGCTGACGATGAACGAATTCGTGCGCGTGACTTCGACGAATGCCGCGCAGATCTTCAACATCTACCCGCGCAAGGGCAGCGTCACGGCCGGCGCGGATGCCGACCTCGTCGTCTGGGATCCGAAGGGCAGCAAGACGATTTCGGCGAAGACGCACCGGCAGAACGTCGACTACAATATTTTCGAGGGCATGACGGTCACGGGCCGCGCGTCGCACACCGTGAGCGGCGGCAAGCTCGTCTACGTGGACGGCGACCTGCGCGCCGAAAAGGGAGCCGGCAGGCACGTCGACCGGCCGCCGTATCCGCCGTATTACGAAGCCGTGAAGAAACAGGCGGAGCTCGCGCGGCCTTCCGGCGTCAAGCGGCCGCGCGCCTGAGACCTGCATCCATGCCGCCCCCCGACATTGCACCGGGCCGGCTGACTCCTGCGGAGATCGAGCGGAACTTCGCGGATCTGCATCCGCCGCTCTCGAGGTCGGAAGCGCTCATCGCGGCGGACCGCTGCTACTTCTGCTTTGCTGCGCCCTGCATCGCGGCCTGCCCGACGGGCATCGACATCCCGCGCTTCATCCAGTCGATCCGGAGCGACGACATCGAAGGCGCGGCGCGCGCAATCCTGTCGGAAAACATCATGGGCGGCATGTGCGCGCGCGTCTGCCCGACCGAAGTGCTCTGCGAGGAAGCCTGCGTGCGGAATGTCCACGAAGACAAGCCGGTGGACATCGGGCTCCTCCAGCGGTACGCGACCGACCCGATACTCGAAGCGGGCACGCAACTCTTCGAGCCCGCGGCGCCCTCCGGAAAGCGGATTGCCGTCGTCGGCGGCGGGCCGGCGGCGCTTTCCTGCGCGCACCGGCTCGCGTGCCTCGGGCACGGGGTCACGGTCTACTGCCGCGACGGAAAGCTCGCTGGCCTCAACGAGTACGGCATCGCCGCCTACAAGACGGTCAATGACTTCGCCCAGCGCGAGGCAAGATACATCCTCTCGATCGGCGGGATCGATGTCCGCACCGGGGTCGCACTCGGCCGCGAGCTTTCGCTCGACACCTTACGACGCGGCTACGATGCAGTTTTTCTGGCGATCGGCCTGTCCGGCGTCAACCGGCTGGGCATCGAATCCGAAGACATGGACGGGGTCCTCGACGCCGTCCGGTATATCGCGGAGCTGCGGCAGGCCGCTGACAAGTCGCGCCTCCCGGTCGGCCGCCGGGTCGTGGTCATCGGCGGCGGAATGACAGCCATCGATGTCGCGGTGCAAAGCCGCCGGCTCGGCGCGGAGGACGTGACCATCGTGTATCGACGCGGGCGCGAGCAGATGGGGGCGAGCCGCTACGAGCAGGAGCTCGCCCAGTCCGACGGCGTCCTCGTGAAACAGTGGGCGCGGCCGGCGCGGATCCTGGGAGATGGGCACGTCAGCGGCATTCAATTCGAGTACACGCGCGAAGGCGCGAACGGACGACTCGAAGGCAGGGGCGAATTCTTCACCTTGGCGGCCGATGTCGTGTTCAAGGCCATCGGGCAGGAGCTGGCAGTCGATGGCACGAGCGGCACCGGCCCCGCCCTTCGAATGGAGAACGGCCGGATTGCAGTGGATGCGGAGCGGCGCACGTCGATTGAAAACGTCTGGGCGGGCGGCGATTGCGCTGCGGGCGGCAAGGACCTCACGGTTGCTGCCGTGCAGGACGGCAAGCTCGCGGCACATTCGATCGACCGCCACCTCAAATCGGGCAGGGCAAAGCCATGAAAGAGAACGGCCACGGAAATGGCGGCATCGATCTCGCCTCTGAATTCCTCGGCATCCGCTCGCCGAACCCGTTCTGGCTGGCGTCAGCGCCGCCGACCGACAAGGCCTACAACGTCAACCGCGCCTTCGAGGCGGGCTGGGGCGGCGTCGTCTGGAAAACGCTCGGCGAGGATCCGCCGATCGTCAACGTGAGCGGGCCGCGGTACGGCGCCATCCATTCGAACGACCGCCGGGTCATTGGGTTCAACAACGTCGAACTGATCACCGACCGCCCTCTCGGGACGAACCTGAAGGAGATTCGCCAGGTCAAGCGCGACTGGCCCGATCGCGCGCTCGTCGTCTCCGTGATGCTGCCGATGAAGCGCGAGGCCTGGGCGAAGTACGTGCCGATGATCGAGGACGCCGGCGCCGACGCGCTCGAGCTCAATTTCGGCTGCCCGCACGGCATGTCGGAGCGCGGCATGGGATCCGCGGTCGGACAGGTTCCGGAATACATCCAGCAGGCGACGGAATGGTGCAAGTCCGTCGCGCGCGTGCCGGTCATCATCAAGCTGACGCCGAACGTCACGAACATCCTGGGCCCCGCCAAGGCGGCGAAGGACGGCGGCGCGGACGCGGTATCGCTCATCAACACGCTGAACTCGATCATGCGCGTCGACTACGACACCCTGACGATGTATCCGACGACGGATGGCAAGGGCTCCCACGGCGGATACTGCGGACCGGCGGTCAAGCCGATCGCGCTCCACATGGTCGCCGAGATCGCGCGCAATCCGGCGACGAAAGGGCTGCCGATCTCCGGCATCGGCGGCGTCGCCGACTGGCGGGACGCCGTCGACTTCCTCGCGCTCGGCGCGAGCAACGTGCAGGTCTGCACGGCCGCGATGGTCTACGGATTCAAGATCATCGATGACCTCAAGAGCGGGCTTTCGCACTTCCTGCGCGACAAGGGGATGCAGTGCGTTGCCGATCTCGTCGGCCGCGCCGTGCCATCGGTGACCGACTGGCAGTACCTCAACCTGAACTATGTCGTGAAGGCGCGGATCAACCAGGACCTGTGCATCAAGTGCGGGCGCTGCCACATCGTCTGCGAGGATGCGGCCCACCAGGCGATCACGCACACCGTGAACGGCGAGCGCCGCTTCGAAGTCATCGACGCGGAATGCGTCGGCTGCAACCTTTGCGTCAGCGTCTGTCCGGTCGTCGACTGCATCACGATGGAGCGATTGACCGGGGGCGTCGATACGAGGACGGGACGGGCCATCGACGACAGGAAGCAGGACTGGACGACACACCCGAACAACCCGATGCGCCGCCCCGCCGGATGAGCGCGGACCATGCGGTGATGCTCGCGGTCGCGATCGAGGAGGCAAGGGCCGGCCTCGCCGAGGGCGGCATTCCCATCGGAGCGGCATTGTTCGATGCCTCAGGCCGCCTGGTCGGGCGCGGGCGGAACCGGCGGGTCCAGCAGGGCGATCCATCCGCGCACGGAGAAACAGACGCTTTCCGCAAGGCCGGCCGGCAGAAGTCCTACAAGGACAAGGTCATGGTCACGACACTCGCCCCCTGCTGGTATTGCAGCGGACTCGTGCGCCAGTTCGGAATCGGGACTGTCGTGATCGGCGAATCGGTAAATTTCGCAGGTGGCATCGACTGGCTCCGTGACAACGGGATTCGCGTAGTCGACCTGAATTCGGACGCATGCATCGACATGCTGGCCTCGTACATCCGCGACAACCCGGCCGTCTGGAACGAGGACATCGGCCAGGAATAGCCACTGCGATCCGCAGCTACTATGATCGCAGCACTCAACATCGGACAGAGGGGGTTTCGCAGTGCACAAGAAAAATCTCGCGCTAGCCGTATCGGCATCGCTCGGCACTCTGATGTCGGCAGGATCCGCCTTGGCGCAGGAAACGGCATTCGAGCCGGTGATCGTGACCGCGCAGAAGCGCGAGCAGAGCATCTACGACGTCCCCGTGGCGATCAGCGCCTTTTCGGCGGACACCATCGAGAAACAGGGCATTTCGGACCTGACCGACATCGGCAAGTTCGTCCCGAACCTGAACGTCACCGGTTTCTCGGCAGGCCACACGTCCTCCGCGAATCCCTTCATCCGCGGCATAGGCCTGCAGGATCACCTCATCACGACCGACCCGGGCGTCGGCGTGTACGTCGACGGCGTCTACCTCGGCCGGCAGGTCGGCCAGAACTGGAGCCTCGCGAACGTCGAAAGGGTCGAGGTGCTGCGCGGTCCGCAGGGCACCCTGTACGGGCGGAATTCCATCGGCGGTGCCATCAACATCATCACGCGCAAGCCCGGAGACGAGGACGGTGGTCGCGTGTCGCTGACAGCCGGAACGCGCGGGCGCCTGAATGCCGATTTCTACACGAACATGGCTTTCTCCGATCAGCTCGCGATGTCCGTGACGGGCGCTTACCAGCACCGGGACGGGCTCGGAAAATTCCTGATGCTCGAGAACCCGCGCCAGGAAGTCGGCGAGATGGAAGACGTATCGGGGCGGGTCGCGCTCAAGTGGACTCCTAACGACAGGCTCTCGTTCCTGGTGACGGCCGACAAGAACGAGGGCGACAACGGGCTTCGGCCATACGACACGCTGATCGACGAGCTGCCGAACGGCGCCGTGTACCTCGCTGGCTATCGCAATTCAGACACGGCCAGTAACCCCTACAACAACAACACGGGCCAGGAGTCCCAGACAGCGGTCACGAACGACGCGAGAGGCGTGTCGCTCACGGTTGACTACGCAATCTCGGACAACATGGCCGCCAAGTTATTGCTCAGCGACCGCGAATCGAATTACAAGGCCGGGCTCGACGACGACGGGTTCTTCGACGATTTCCTCAGCTTCCCGGAGATAGGTTCCGCCGATCAGCAATCGGCCGAGTTCCAGCTCACGGGCGACTATGGCGCTTGGGATTACGTGGCAGGCCTCTACTGGTTCGAAGAAGAAGGCTTTAACAAACAGGATCCGACGATCTTCCTCGGCGGGCCGGGAGATTTCCTGTTGGCGCAGAAAGTGGACAGCCAGGCGGTCTACGCAAATGTCGGATACAACTTCTCGGAGGAACTCCGGGTCTCTGCCGGCCTGCGTTACACGCAGGACGACAAGACGGCGCGCGCGAACATCAATAGCGGCCTGATCGACGAAACGCAGAGTCGCGACTGGTCCGAAACCAGTTGGGATATTTCGGCAAACTACCAGCTGAATAACCGCCTGAATGTGTACGGCACCATCCAGAGTGGCTATCAGTCCGGCCAGTTCCCCCCGCGGCCGTTCTGCCTGTTCGGTTCCCGGTTCCCGCCGCCTGGTACCGGGCCTTTCGATCCGTTGGATGAAGATCCGAACTACTGTTTCCTGGCCAACGACAACGTCACGGCGCTGAACTACGAGGTCGGCATCAAGGGCCAGCCGTTCGACAACCTGCAGATGAGCATCGCCGTGTTCTACACGGACTACTCCGACCTGCCGTACCAGGTAAGCGAGGCGCTGCCCGGTGCGGGGTTCGACACCCAAAACATCCTCGTGGACCAGACCTCGATCGGGGTCGAGTGGGAAGGCACCTGGCTCGTCACCGACGCCTTCCGGATCCACTCGACACTCGGCTACATCGACACATCGGCCGACGAGCAGATCACCGACCCGAACAACCCGCCTCCAAAGGCCGTGGCGCCGCTCACGCCGGAGCTGACGTTTTCGCTGAGCCCGGAATTCAGCTTCGCGCTCGGCGATGGCACCGTCACGGCGCGCGCCGACTACTCGTTCCGCGATGACATGTTCGGCGAGCCGAGCGCCGACCCGCTCCGGTTCACGCAGATCGAGAGCCGCGACCTGATCAACTTCGACGTGACCTACGAGCCGACGGACGGGGACTGGACGGTGTCGGTTTACGGCAAGAACGTTACCGACGAGCGCTATGACAATGCCCGGTTGAACGTAACTGACTACGTTCTCGTCATCCTGTCGAACGACGCGAGCGAATACGGTGTTCGTCTGACACGGGACTTCTGAGCAGGACTACACGGGCCCTCCCGCCGTTGTATTGCGCATACGGCGGCGTGAGAATGGATTCGCATGCGGTTGCGCGTCGGTGTCATGGCATTCCTGCTGGCGGCGGCCTGGGGGCCGCCGCTCGGCGCTGCCGAGAGCGACTATCTCGGCCTGCTGCGCGCGCGCGACCTCACGACCTTCGGATTCTTGCGGCTCGACATGCGCCCGGCGCATGCGATCCATGCGCCCAAGGGCACCTGGGCGATAGAAACCGAGCTCGCCCACCAGAACACCTGGGCGCTGAGCAAGGGTGCCGAACAATACATCGAGGCGCTTCCGGACCGGCGCAAGCTCGGACCGTCTGAAATCGCCGATCTCGAGGCGCTGCCGGGCGAGAACTTCCTCTTCGACATGGAGCTGGCCGAGCTCGACGTCACGCTTCACTACAAGTTCACCGAGCGCTGGGGCGGCTACCTGGTGATGAGCGCCGTGAACTACAGCGGCGGCTTCATGGACGGCGCGATCGAGAGCTTCCACGACCTGACGGGATTCGACTCGGGCGGCAGGCCGAATGTGCGCCGCAGCGACGTGACGCTGTTCGCCGACCTCAAGTCGGCAGACCTCTCGTTCCTCGGCGCGCCGACGCACGGCGGGATGCTCGATCCGACGATCGGCGTGCGGTATTCCGGCGCCGAGCAGATGAAGGGCTGGAATGTCGTGCTCGAAGCGGCCGCGAAGGTCGCGTTGCGCGACCGCAAGGAATTCATCACGACCGGCAAGTCGGACTTCGGCGTGCAGGCGACGCTGCAACGATTCTCGGATCACCACGCCTGGTACGTGAGTGCCTCGGGCGTCTACTACGACGGCTCGGCGAGCCTGACGCCGACCGGCGCGCAGATCGTGCCGACGCTGGTCGTCGGCTATGAGCGCAGGTTGAATCCGAAGACGCACCTGGTCCTGCAAGGCTACGTCAGTGACAGCGTGTACTCTCACGCGGACACGGACCTGCCCGAGCTGCTCGACACCAAGTACCAGCTGAGCGTCGGCGTCTACCAGCGCTTCGGACGCGGCGTCATGTCCTTCGCGATCACCGAGAACCTGCAGAACTTCAACAACACGCCGGACGTCGGCCTGCAACTCGGCTGGGCCTTCAGCCCGGCCCTCGCGATCGAGAAGGACTGAGAGCCGCGCGTCAGGCAGGCTGGACGTTCGCGTTCAGGCGGAACAGGTTCATCGGGTCGTACTTCTTCTTGATCTCGCGCATGCGGGCGAGATTGCCCTGGTAGTTCGCGTCGATCACGCGCTGGGCCTCGTCGGCGGTCTCATTCGTGTAGTAGCCGTTGGTGAATCGCTCGAGGCCGGACCAGAAGCCCCTGAGGTAGTCCATGTGCGGCCTGGCGTCGTCCTCGAGCTTCCAGTTTACGAGCGACAGCATGTTGTGGGTCGATCGGCGATGCGGAAACGCCGTGGCATCCTGGGCCACGCGCCCGATGGCTCCGCCGGAGTGCTGGAAGAAGAAGGTAGTGTCCCGCTTCGGGTCCGCCTTGAATCCGTCTGCGATCGCGCCGGGCAGGTCGGCCCGGTAGGCGTCGACGAAGCCCGACTTCAGGTAGGTGCCTTCACTGCGCGGATCGCTGTCGTCGTTGGCGCGCTGAAGCGCCACGTAGTCCCAGGCCTTGATTGAGTCCCGGAGCGGCGTGCCGAGCTTCCTGAGCGGCGCGAGAATGCGTTCGGCATCGCCCGCCGGGCCCGACCAGACCGGGATCAGCATGACCATTCCGGGCTGGCCGTCCCTCGGCGCCGTCATGACGGCATCCACGTAAAGCTCATCCGGCGCTGCGGCGCTGAATTCGCCGTAAAAGCCGAGCAGCTCCCGCGCGCGCTCGATCGGGAACACGACGGCGCCCGCGACGACCTCACGCTGCATCGCGTGCAGGCCGAACTCGAAGTTCGTGACGATGCCGAAATTCCCGCCGCCGCCGCGCACGCCCCAGCAGAGATCCGGATTCTCGTCCGGGCCCGCGTGGCGAAGCTGGCCATCCGCGGTCACGATGTCGACCGCCTTCACGTTGTCGAGCGCGAGGCCGAAGCGCCGCGCCACGCGCCCGAATCCACCGCCGAGCGTCAGCCCGCCGACGCCGGTATGCGAAACGGTGCCCGCGGTCGTGACGAGCCCGAGCGCCATAGTCTCATGGTCCATGTCGCCGAGGAGGCTCCCGCCGTCCACGTAAGCGCGCCGCGCCTCAGGGTCGACGCGCGCTCCGCGGAAACGGGAGAGGTCGATCTGCATGCCCTTTTCACAGGTGGACTTGCCGCCCGGGCTGTGCCCGCCGCATTTCACCGCGAGCAGGAGCTTGTGCTCCCGCGCGAAGTTCACTGCGCTCTGGATGTCCGCGACGCCGGTCGGCTGGACGATCAGCGCCGGATGCTTGTCGATCGATTCGTTGAGCACTCGACGCGCCTGGTCGTAGCCCGCATCGCCCGCGAGCAGGAGCGGGCCGCGCAGCCGCGCCTTCAGGTCCTTGAGCGCGGCCTGCTCGATGACCGTGGCCGAGCCGTCGAGCTTGACGGCGGAGATGCCGGCCGCGGCCTGCGACGCCTCCTGGTCGAGGGCGTACAGGCGCGACCAGGGCAGGGCGCTCGCGACCGCCGCGGCGACGGACGACTGGACGAAGTGTCGGCGATTCATCATGGCACTGCTCCAACGGGTGCGGCCTGTCCCTTGATTGCCGAGCGGAGCAGCAGCGTCGCCGCATACAGCACGACGACCACCACTCCCCATCTCAGCCAGACAATCGGCATTTCCTTGACGATGAAGGCGGCGATCAGGACCGCCGGGATGCCGCCTAGGGTGATGCCAAGGATGATTTTCAGGTCGATGCGATCGGTCTTGATGAACGTGAAGCCGGTCGTCGGCATGAGGAAGGCGCAGGCGCTCGACATGATCGGGAACGCGAGTCGGGGATCGAGTCCGAGGAGGCTCAGCAGGATCAGCGAGGGCGCGTAGAGGCCGATGCCGAAGGTCATCAATGCGCCCAGCAGGAAGTGCACGCCGATCGCGATGTAAATCTCTGCTGAAGGCAGGGCCGTCGCAAGCCCGCCTTCAGGCATGAGATCCAGGTTGCGCATGGCATAAAGGCTCGCTGCGATCAGCAGGGCCACGCCGACGACCCCCTGAACGACCCGGACAGGCGCGCTGACAACGATCGGTGCGCCGATGAGGGCGCCGACGACTGCGGCCGCGATGCAGGAGGCCAGCAGCGTCGGGTCGACGTGAACGCCGAGAATTACCAGGAATATCGCCGACTGGACAACCGTCGGGATCGCATGTCCGACATTGAGGGTTGCCGGTATGAAGCTGTCGGGAACCAGCTTCCGGAACTTCAGCCAGGCGGTTGTCGGCGCGAAAGAACCGATGCCGAGCGTGTCGAAGAAATTGGTGACCGCCCCGAGGGCGATGGCCTCCGTACTCGTGCGGAAGTTACCGCGCTTCTTCAGCGTGTTCAGGAAAACGTAAGTGAATGCGATGCCGAGGATGCCCAGCGCGATCAGCAGGAGAGTGAGGATCATGTGGACCCGTGTTTGCGCAACGCGCGTACTCTACCTCAGAATGTCGCCAACTGCCCCAAGGGACTGGTCACATGCATCACGCACATTCCGGGCATCGCCTGGGCACCATTTTATTGTGTCTCCTTCCGCTCGCCGCGGCATCGGCCAAGGACGATGCCGTTCCGCCCGCCATTTCCGGGATGGCGCTCGAGATGCTCAAGCGCTCGGTCGGGTTCAGGACGGCCGCGGGCGAGGGCCAGGTGCCGGCCTACGCCGAATACCTCGCGGGCGAGCTCAAGGCGCACGGTTTCGCGGCCGAGGACATCACGATCACGCCGCGGGGCGAGACGGCGACGCTCACCGCGCGCTACCGCGGCACGGACCCGAAGGCCAAGCCGATCCTGGTCGCGTCACACATGGACGTGGTGCCGGCGCGGCGCGAGGACTGGGAGCGCGATCCCTACGTCGCCGTCGTCGAAAACGGCTTCGTCTACGGGCGCGGAACGGCTGACAACAAGCTCGGCCTCGTGTCCACGGTGGCCGCGCTCATCTGGCTCAAGCAGGACGGATTCAAGCCGAAGCGCGACATCATCCTCACGCTCTCCGGCGACGAGGAAACGACCCAGGGCACGACGGCCCTGCTCGCAGAGGAGCTGAAGGACGCGGAACTCTTGCTCAACAGCGACGCCGGCGGCGCCTACCTCGGCGACGACGGCAAGCCGGTCGTCTATTCGATGCAGGCCGCCGAGAAGACCTACATGGACTTCGAGGTCACGTACACGAATCCGGGCGGCCACAGCAGCCGGCCCGGCCCGACGAACGCGATCTACGACCTTGCGCGCGCGATCGGGAAGATTGCGGCGTTTCATTTCCCCGCGCGGTCGAGCGAGCTCACGAAAGCCTACTTCAAGGCGGCCGGCGCCATCACGCCGGGACCGGTCGGGCAGGCGATGCTGCGCTACGCAGACGACCCGGCGGACAGGGAGGCCTACGACGTCCTCGCGTCGCACGCGGAATACGTCGGCCAGCTCGGCACGACCTGCGTCGCGACGACGGCGAAGGCGGGCCACGCGCCGAATGCGCTGCCGCAGAGCGCAACGGTCAACATCAACTGCCGCGTATTCCCGGGCGAGACCGTCGAGTACGTGCAATCGACGCTCGCTTCCGTCGTCGACGACCCGAAGGCGCAAATCAAGCTCGTGAACGCGCCGGTGCCGAGCGATGCATCGCCGCTGCGCGACGACGTCATGAAGGCGCTGCGCAAGGCGATCGACCTGCGGGCGCCGGGCCTGCCGATCGTGCCGGGGATGTCGGCGGGCGCAACCGACAGCCTGTACTTCCGCAACATCGGCGTGCCGAGCTACGGCATCTCGGGCATCTTCATGCATCCGAAAGACAACTTTTCTCACGGGCTCAACGAGCGAATCCCGGTCGCGACGATCGACGGATCCGTGCTCCAGTGGCGAAGCATGATCAGGGATCTTTCGCGCTAGGGAAGATTCGATTGAACCTGATGCGTTCACGATGCATCAGGTAGAGTCCCGCTGCGATGATGATTGCGGCCCCGGCCAGCATCCGGGCGCCTGGCAGCGCCTGCCAGACGAACCAGTCGATGCTGATCGCCCAGATCATGGCGGTGTATTCGAAGGGTGCGACCAGCGAGGCGGGCGCCAGCCGGAATGCTTCGGTCAGGAAATACTGCGCGACCCAACCGGTGAGGCCGATACCCGCAATCCAGATCCAGTCGGACGCCAGGATCGGCACCCAGACAGGCAGCGCAAGCAGACCGGCCCCGATCGAGAGCAACAATAGGAACCAGAAAACCATCGAAGCGGTGGTCTCCGTGCGCGACAGGACGCGCACGAGGACGACCACGAATGCATAGGCAATCGCCGAGAGAAACGTGGCGAGCCCCGCGAAGCTCGCGATGCCGGCCAGCGATGGCCGGAGAATCACGAAGACTCCCGCGAGCCCGGCCAGGACGGCGAACCAGGTGTGAGGATCCGCTTTCTCGCGGAGCAGCAGGGCGGCCGCGAGCACGACCAGGAGCGGCGCGCACATGAAGACCGCGTAGGTGTCCGCCATGCTCGCGCGCGCAAGCGCCCACAGGAATCCCCAGATCATCGCGACGGCAAGCACGCCGCGCAGCAGGTGCATTCCGAATCTCACCGGAAGCAACAGCCGGGCCTGGCCCGTCAGCGCGTACATCAGCACCACGAACGGCAGCGAGCTCATGCCGCGAAGGCTCGCGACCTGGATCGCGGGATACCGGACGGAGATGTGCTTCATCAACGCATCCATCACGGCAAAGACGCCCACCGCGGCGAGCATCAGGAGCACGCCGCGGAGCCGGTCGGCGCGTTCAGTCATCGGACTGGGGCAGGCGTTCGACCAGGAGCTTCGAGAATCCCGCGAGCGCGGTCAGGTCCTGCTCGTCCGGGCCGTCGGAATCGCGGCCGTTCGAGAACGCCGCGACGATCAGGCGCCGTCCATCCGGCAACTCGGCGTGCACGATCTCGGCGAGCGTGTCGTAGGCATCGCCGATCTTGCTCTCGTAGTTCGTGCCTTCCGGAAACCCGCCGCCCATGCTGCTGTGCTTCGAGACGAGCGGGCGGCGCAGGCGCGAACGTAGGTATTCGGCCGCGGGCTGGCCGAACTCGCCGGAAACCAGCGCAAGCATGAGGTTTGCCGCGCCGTCCGCATGCATCGCGTTGCGGCCGTGCCGCTCGCGCGCGAGCGCCTCGAGCCCGGCCGGTTCCTCGCCCGAGTTCGTGGGGTAGGTCTTGTTGATGAACTTCTGGCCTGAAAGGAGGCCGTGCCGTTTGAGGAGTTTCTCGGTGTAGAGCCGGCGCGCGAACCACGCCTCGTAATCGGCGCCCTCGACCTGCCCGTTCGGCGCGCCGGTGATCGCGTCCACGACAAAACCGGTCTCGACGTTGTCGGAGACCCGGAGCATCGGCCCGACGTGCTCGTCGAGGCAATCGGCCGCATGTCCCTGCGCCTCGCACCAGCGCACGGCCGCGATTGCGTAGCCGAGTTTCACGCAGCTGGCCGGGTACCAGGGCACTGCCCCTCCAATGCTGCCGCGAAGCCAGGCGCCGTCCTTCGCCGAGAGGAGCACGGTGACATCGAGCCGGTCGAAGCGCTGGCCTCTGAGGAAGCGCGTCCGCGCGTCCTCGACGGCCGCCTGCACGCGGGAGTCGTCGCGGACCTCCGGGAGGGAATTCCTGCCGAGCGCGGAGGGCGCCGCAAGCGCAATGGTAATCCCGGCGATTGGCAGGGCTGCCGTGATCATTCGCCAATGCACCGAGCGTCTCCCGCTACAATTCCCTCACACTAGCGTCCCGCAGGCGGAGCGACAACCACCCATGAAGGTCTACGGCAGCGTGCTCGAGCTGATCGGCAGGACGCCGATGCTGGAGATGCGCAAGCTGGACGCCGCCCCCTGCAGTCTCTTCCTCAAGCTCGAGCTCCAGAATCCGGCGGGCTCGATCAAGGACCGCATCGGCCTTTCGATGATCGAGGAAGCCGAGCGCCGCGGCGATCTCAAGCCGGGCGGCACGATCATCGAGGCGACCGCGGGCAATACCGGTCTCGGCCTCGCCCTTGTCGCAGCGCAGAAGGGATACCGCGTCGTGCTCGTCCTGCCGGACAAGATGAGCCAGGAGAAGATCTTCAACCTGCGCGCGATGGGCGCGGAGGTCGTGCTGACGCGCTCCGACGTCGAGAAAGGCCATCCCGAGTATTACCAGGACCTCGGGGCGAGCCTCGCCAGGCTGCACGGCTACTACCACATCAACCAGTTCGGCAATCCCGACAACCCGAAGGCGCACGCGACGACAACAGGGCCCGAGATCCTCGAGCAGATGAAAGGTCAGGTCGACGCCGTCGTCGTCGGAATCGGGTCGAGCGGCACCATCGCCGGCCTCACGCAGTGTTTTCGCGCGAAGTTGCCCTCGGTGGAGATCATCCTCGCGGACCCCGAGGGCTCGGTGCTCGCGGACCAGGTCAACAAGGGCCGCTACAGCAAGGCGGGCTCCTGGCTCGTCGAGGGCATCGGCGAGGATTTCATCCCGGAAATCTGCGATTTCTCGATGTGCCGCAAGGCCTACAGCATTTCCGACGGCGAATCCTTCGCCGTTGCGCGCTCGATCCTGCTGAAGGAGGGCCTGCTCGTCGGCTCCTCGACGGGCACGCTCGTGGCGGCGGCGCTCCGCTACTGCCGCGAGCAATCCAGCCCGAAGCGGGTCGTGACCTTCGCCTGCGACACGGGCAACAAGTACCTCTCCAAGCTCTTCAACGATTTCTGGATGGAGGACCAGGGCTTCATCCAGCGGGAACAGCACGGCGACCTGCGCGACCTCGTCGGCCGCCCGCACGGCGAGCGTGCGACGGTCACCGTCGGACCGGGCGACGTGCTGACGACCGCGCACAACCGTCTGCGAAACGCCGGGTTCAGCCAGCTGCCCGTGATGGAAGGCGAGCGCCTCATCGGCTTCATCGACGAGGACGCGATCCTGCAGCACGCGTTCGGGAAGCCCGAGAAGTTCAACGACCCGGTGCGCGCGGCGATGCACACAAACGTTCCCGTGGTGGAGCCGAAACTCGGCCTGCACGATCTGGTCGCGCTGCTGGAGGCGCAGCCCTACGCGGCGGTCATGGAGCAGGGCGTCTTCCACGGGCTGATCACGCGCTCCGACGTGCTCAATTACCTGCGCCGCCAGATGACCGCGCAACCCGCACAATGAGGCATCGATGAAGAACCCAAAAAAGAATCTTGGATTCTCGACCCGCGCGATCCACGCGGGCCAGTCGCCCGACCCGGCCACGGGCGCGGTGATGCCGCCCATCTATGCCGTGTCGACCTACGCGCAGGAGAGCCCCGGCGTGCACAAGGGCTACGAGTACTCGCGCACGCAGAACCCGACGCGGATGGCCTGGGAGCGCTGCATCGCCGACCTCGAGGGCGGAACCCGCGGCTTCGCGTTCGCCTCGGGCATGGCGGCAACGGCGACGCTGCTCGAGCTCATCGACAGCGGCGATCACGTGCTCGCGATGGACGACCTCTACGGCGGCAGCTTCCGCCTGTTCGAGCAGGTGCGCCGCCGCTCGGCCGCGCTCGACTTCACATTCGCCGACCTGTCGCAGCCCGGGGCTGCCGCCGCGGCGATACGGCCGAATACCCGGATGATCTGGATCGAGACGCCGACAAACCCGCTGCTTCGCCTCGCCGACATCGCCGCGGTCGCGGAGACAGCGCGAAATCGCGGGATTCTCGTCGTCGTCGACAACACCTTCGCGACGCCCTGGATCCAGCGCCCGCTCGAACTGGGGGCGGACATCGTCATGCACTCCGCGACGAAGTTCCTGAACGGCCATTCCGACATGGTGGGCGGCGTCGCGGTCGTTCGCGACGCCGGGCTCGGCGAGCGCATCGGCTTCTTGCAGAACGCGATTGGCGCCGTCGGCGGGCCCTTCGACAGCTTCCTCGCGCTGCGCGGCCTCAAGACGCTTCCGCTCAGGATGCGGCAGTCGAGCGAATCCGCGCTCGCGATCGCGTCAATGCTCGAGCGGCATGCGCGCGTCGAGCGCGTGATCTACCCGGGACTCCCGTCGCATCCCCAGCACGCGCTCGCAAGGCGCCAGATGCAGAACGGCGCCAGCGGCGTCGTGACCTTCTTCCCGAAGGGCGGCCTGCCGGAAGCGCGGCAATTCCTGGAGCGGCTCGAGGTCTTCACGCTCGCGGAGAGCCTGGGAGGCGTCGAGAGCCTCGTGGATCACCCCGCGATCATGACCCACGCTTCGGTTCCGCCCGATGCGCGCGCAAAGCTCGGCATCAGCGATTCGCTGGTCCGCCTGTCGATCGGGATCGAGGACGCCTCGGACCTGATCGCGGACCTGGAAGCCGCGCTCGGCTGAGCGGCTCACTCGTCGGGATCGATGTCCTCGACGCGGCCGTCCTCGAAAATGATCAGCTCGTCGCCGCTCTCGGCGGACGTCGTCACTTCGCCGTCCGCGAAGCGCACGGTGACCTCGTAGTCGCCTGTCCAGGGCGAGCCGAAGAGGAGGTCATACATGTTCTGGGCGCGCAGGCCCGAGCCGGAGTCGACGACGCGCGTCATGATGCGTGACGGGGCGATCTCCGGCGCGACGCGGACGATGCGACCCTGCTGGTTGCGCTCGCCGCCGCTGCCGACGATCCTGAGGCGGATCCTCCGACTCAGCGTGTTGGCGCTGCGCAGCAGGCTGTACGTATCGCCCCAGCGTGCGAGGATGTCGCTCATGCCGTCGTTGTTCTGGTCGCCGCAGGCGAGCTGCTCGTTGCGCGCGATAAAGCTCGCGGGATTCGCAGTGGTGCCTTCCTGCGTGGCGGTCAGCAGCAGGCTGCCTTCGACGTTGACGAGCAGCTTTGGGACGCCCCGGCCGGACAATACGCGATTGTTGGCAATGACGACGTCCTCGAATCCGTCGCCGTTGAAGTCGCAGGCGTTCAGGCCGAAGCCGAAGGTCTCCTCCGGTTCCGCGCCGATCCGCTCGCCGTCGCCAAAAACGACCCCGGTGTTGCGGTGCAGGCGCGTCACCGTGCCCGAGTGGTGGATCAGGTCGAGGTCGCCGTCGAGGTCGACGTCGATCAGCTTGAGGCCGTTGTCATCGCGCACTGGGACGTTCGCGGCAGCGCTGCCGTCGCTGAACGTCCCATCGCCGTTGTTGAGCAGCAGGCGCGAGCCGAACAGCAGGTCGACGAAGCCGTCCTCGTTGAAATCCACGGCCTGGCCGCCGCGCGGGGCGTAGGCGGAACCGGCGGGGTTCGTATCGACACCGGCCGCGGCAGCCGTGTCTTGAAAGGCGCCGTTGCCGTTGTTGATGAGAAGCCAGTTGCGGGCGCCGTCGCCGCGCGTGTGGTCGTAGGGCGCGAACAGGTCGATGTCCCCGTCGTTGTCGAAGTCGGCCGCGAGAAGGGTGCCGCCGACGCCGCCGATCGCAAGCGCCGAGATCGGATTGGACGTCTGGAAATTACCGTTGCCCTGGTTGACGTGCAGGAGCGCGATCGACTCCTCGTTGCTCGCCAGCGACTTCGTGTTGCTGAAGAGGTCGTCGAAGCCGTCACCGTTGACGTCGGCGAAACGCGCGTCGCTGATCCTGCGCGGGGCCGCGACGAGATCCGCGAGCCCCGCGTCCGCCAGGACACGGGCCGTATAGGTGGCGTTGCAGGCGTCGTTGGCGATGCCCCCGGTCGCCGTCGGCAGGTCGAGGCAGGCATCGTCATTGACCCGGCCGAATGCCGCGCCTGCAATCGCCAGGTCCTGTTCGCTGATGACGCTCGTGGGTGAAACCGCCACCGGTCCGCCGCTTCCGATTCGCGAACCGTTCATGGCGATGACGCGATAGAAAACAGGCGTGGCCACGTCGATCGACGCGCGGACGTGCGGCGACTCGTTCGCCTCCTCGAACGGCGCGAGTGGCCGCACGCCGACGACCTGGGACTCGGCAGCCCCGAAATACACGCGATAGCGGGTCGCGTTTTCTGCCGGGCCGAAATAAATCGTGTGGCCTGGATCCTGGGCTGTCACGGCGACCCATTCGACCGGCCCCGGAACGGGTCCGGGGACCGCCGACACCGGGACGCTCTCCGGGCCGCGGCCGCCGCTCGTTTCGCCGACGATCTTGTAGTGATAGACGGTAAAGTTGGTCAGGTCCGTGTGGACGTAGTTAGTCTCTTCTATGTTCTTGATTTCATTATCATAAGTCGGATTCCCCAGGTTGTTGTCCCAGAGAATCACGTAGCGCGTCGCGTCAGTGACCGCATCCCACGTGAGTTCGACCTGGGTGTCGCTGGCCACGGCTCTCGGATTGGCCGGGGCGGCGTGCGGAGGGCTGGTCCCGAACGCCTCGTCGCAGCCAGAGAGTCCAATAAGCCCCAGAAGGGCACAGATTCCGGTTGCCGCCCGTGCGGCGGCTCGCGCTGCCAATGCCATTCGATTGAGGCCCCATCTCAGTTGATGATTTGCGACCGATAGACGGTCGTGCCGCAAGACAGTTCCGCCGGACCCCGCCCGGGGGATGCGGCGGGCATTATAACCCGCCGCGGGCCAGGCCCTGTTCAGGCGGCGACGGGGCGCAAGTCGAGGCGGGTGGATGATTCCATGCAGTAGATCTCGACCGGGCGCGTGCGGCCGCGAAGGACGAGCGGCGGCAATTCCACGATTCCCGTCGGCACCGGGTCGAGCGACTGCTTGACCGACAGCGAGAAAAGCGCCTCTCCCGCGCGCGCGCGCTGCACGAGCCGCGCCGCCACGTTGACCGTGTCACCGATCAGGGTATAGCTCGGAAGTTCCGGTGCGCCCACGTCCCCGACGATCACGTCGCCGGCATTGATGCCGATGCCGATCCCGGTCTCGATTCCGAGCCGGGCCTTCCACTCCAGGGCGAGCTTCGCGAAGCCCGTGATCATGTTGCGTGCCGCCGAGACAGCGCGGCCGCTCGCGTCGTCCGCCGGAAGCGGCAACCCGAATCCGGCCATGAGCCCGTCGCCTGCCATGTGGAAGACGGTGCCGCCGTGCTCGCGCGTGATCGAAGAGAGCATCGAAAAGTATTCGTTGAGCAGCGGCACGACGTCCGACGGCGAGAGCCGCTCGGCGACGGCCGTGAAGCCGCGCATGTCGGCGAACAAGACCGTGCCGGAGACGCGCGCCTGGCCGATGCCTTCGCGCGCGCGCGCGGTGCAGCGGCAGGTCCCGAGCTCGTGCAGCTCGATCAGGTTGCCCGCCGGGTCCGCCAGGAAGAGTCGCCTGGAATCCGGCCCGAGCCGCCCGTGGACGACACGGTAAGGCACCGCCAGCCGGTCGAGCTCCGCCTGAGCATTGTCGATCGAGGCGACCGCGCAGGCGAGATGCGGAGCCGTCAGGTCGAACTCGCCGGTCGCCAGGCTGGATTTCTGCACGCCGGGAATGAGGTGAATCTGGGCATGGGAGCCGGCGTTTACCCGCTGGCCCTCACCCGGACGGTCCCAGGGAACGTGATCGCACTCGAGGCCGAGGACGTCGTTGTAGAAGCGAAGCGCGGCCCCCGCGGCGTCCGGGCCCGGTGCGATTCGCACCGCGAAGTGGTGCAGTTCGGCGATCTTGAGCGTCATGTCCCGGGCGGTGGATTGAATATCTCGACGGTGAGGTCGACCTTGCGCTCTTCCCCCGGCGCGAGGCCGCCCACACCGATCACCTTGCGGGCGAGCTCGGCGCCCCCCGCATCGCGGATCACGACGACGACGTGGTATTCCCCCGGACCCGACGCCGGCGTGCGCGCGAATTCGCCCGCCACCTTGAGGACGACCTGGCTTGCCTGGTCCGGCTGCTCCCCGCGCCGATTTTCGAAGCGCAGGTGGTGCCGGCAGGCCGGGCAGACGGCGGCGCTTTCAAGGATCGTCGCCCGGCAGTGCGGGCAGGACCGCGTCTTGCCGACCATCGCGCGCCGCTCCACCGCTCGAACCATGGCTTAGCGGTTTCCGCCACCCTTGCCGCCGGTCTCGGACCAGCCGAACTCGGCACGGCCACGCATGCGCGCCCCGTCCGCGACCGTCAACGATCCGGCGCTGATGTCGCCGTTGACGACGCCGCTCTGGTGCAGCTCGACGCGCTGCGCGCCTTCGATATTGCCCTCGATCTCTCCGGCGACGACCACGGCGCCTGCGCGGACGGCTCCTGCGAGGTGGGCGCCAGCCTCGACGGTCAGGGTGCCGTCCACCTGAACGTCACCCTTGAAGCGGCCGGAGATCCGCACATGGCCGGAGCCGTCGATTTTCCCCTCGAACGTCAATCCGGTCGCGATGACCGACTCTTTCATATCTTTGCCTCTCGCGGGCGATGGCTGGGGCGTGGGGGCGCTGGGCACGGCCTCAGGCCGCGGCCGGTTGATAGGCGGCGGCGATCCGACCACCGTGTCGGGCTGCGTCGAATCCTTGGCGACGATGTCCTTCCAGATAGCCATGGGGAATCCTCCGTTGGGGGACGACAAGATTAGCCAGTTGGCCGGCCGCGGGCGAGCACGCAGTGCCGTTTGGAACCAGACCAGGGGTTGTCGCCAAATTGCGACGGTCGATCGCGGCAGGGACCCAGGCGCCCGTCAGGCGAGCTGGGCATCCAGGAGCTTGAGGCGGCGGTACTGCATCCGGAGCTCGGCCAGCAGGGCCCGTGTTTGAGAGTGGAAGCTCGCCTCGTCCCAGCGCTGGGCGAGTTGTTCGCGAGTCTTCTGGTACCAGGCGTCGGTGAGCTTTGACCACTCCGCGACCGTGGCGACGAACTGCTCGTACTCACGGGCCATGGTCGCCCGGAGCCGCTCGAGATCGACATGGGGCAGGGTCGCGCTCTTGTCCTTCAGGCTCGCTTCGACGCGGCGGAACTGCATGGCCAGGCGCGTGCGCTGGATGACCACCGCGGGAGTGCGGCGAAGCTTTCTTGTGAGGCCGACCCAGGACAGCGAGCAGATGATCCACTTGCTCGGGTCCCAGTGCCACCAGCGAATCCCGTTCCGGTAGTCGTGGGCAAACTGGTGATGAAAGTTGTGGTAGCCCTCGCCGTAGGTCAGGAAGGCGAGCCAGCCATTGTCCCGCGCGCTGTGCTCGTCGCTGTAGGGCTGACGGCCGAAGGCATGCGCAGCCGAATTGATCAGGAAGGTCAGGTGATGGCTCACGACGAGGCGCAGCACGCCGGCAAGCAGGAACACGCCCCAGAGGTCGCCGTGCAGCCAGCCGAGCGCGAGCGGCACGAGGACGTTGAGCCCGATCGCGAGCACGTAGTAGTACTTGTGCTGGAACGCGACGATCGGGTCGCGCTGCAGGTCCCGGACGTTGCTGAAATCCGTCGTGCCGCTCGGGTAGCGGCGGAGCATCCAGCCGATGTGCGAGAACCAGAGGCCGCGGCCCGCGGAGTAGGGGTCGCGATCATTGTCGTCCACGAACTGGTGGTGGTTGCGGTGGCCCGAGGACCATACCAGGATGCTGTTCTGCAGGGCCATCGCACCGAAGATCATGCAAACGACACGCAGCGACCAATGTGCGTCGTAGGTCCGGTGCGACCACAATCGGTGATAGCCCGTCGTGATCGCGAGCCCGTTGGCATAGAGAAGCACCGCGAACCAGACCCAGGCTGCGAGGCTGTAGCCCTGCGTGAATCCGTACCAGGGCACGACGGTCACGGCGACCGCGAGCGTCATGATGAACATCAGGACGGTGGCCCAGATGATCGGGGCGCGTTGCTGGCCGGCGGTGGCATTCATCCTGGGAATTCCGGGGGGAGGGGCAGGCGCATTGTCGCCGAAGCGGCACGGCGTGCCTACCCCGAATCGGGAGCCAATTCACTTTTTCGGGCCAAATAGCGCGTCGAGCGCCGCGCGGGCCCCGTCGGCGGCCGGATTCCCAGCTTTGAATCGGCCCGCAACGGGCTCGAAGTAACCGCAGAAATTGGCCCTTTCCTTGTTCAGGACCGGGTCTGCGACCGGTTCGGCGCACTGCTTCGCCTTCGACAAGTCGTAGAACCGGCACATCCGGCAAACGTGGACTTCGGCGCGGCAGGCGCGGCAGTAGTCGGTGCGGCCGACGGGAAAGCTGACTTCGGCGAGCGGCGCGCCGCATTTCCAGCAGTCGAGAGATGCCTGGGTCATGTCCTTGCAAGCCGAAGCCGCCAACCCACCAGGATCCGGCCGGCGTGGTGCTGCTTTGTCATCTCCTGAAGCGCGAATCCCAGGCCCAGGGCAAGCCCGACGATGACTCGCATGCCGTCCTCCGTCTGGCCACAGCGGATCAGGTCCTGCAGGCGGCGTACCGAGGCGCGGATGTTGACTTCGAAGCGATCGACCTCCAGCAGGACTGCAGCCGGGCTCAACTTCTGGCGGGCAGCCAGCAGTTTCCGCACGGCATCGATCGTCACATTGAGCATGTGCGGGTTTTCCGTCTGGCCGGCGGCCCGGCCCAGATGGCGCAGACTCGCGACGAGGTCTGCCCAGCTCTTTCGCTTGGCGGCCGGTGAGCGCCGTTCGGCTTCCAGAAAGCGGCGCAGCTTGCGTAGGACCTTCGTCTCCTCCAGCACGAGCGCCGACTGTTGCAGCGTCTGGCGGGCGTGTTGGGCAACGATCGATTCGGCGTGGTGCAGGACGAACTGCGCGTGGCCGCCGGGCTTCAGGATACGGTGAATCTCCCCCAGCGCCCGGTCGGTGGCCGTGTATTCGAGAGCATATTGCCCGCTGACCGCGTCGAAACTCGACGCCTCGAATGGCAGTTCCTCGGTCGCTACCCGTGCATGGAACCGGACGCCGGCAAACAGGCGGGCACCCTCGCTCACGTCGCGGACAGGATCGATTTGCGCAAGATCCGTGCCGTGAATTTCGTAGTGCTTGCCCGCAGCGACGGCCGTTTCCAGGGCGATCAGCGCGATCGCTCCATTGCCGGTGCCGATGTCGAGGATCCGCGCGCCATCTTCAAGGGAGGAAAAGAACTCGATCCAGACGGCGCTCAGTTCCTGCGTGTAGACGCCGCTATGGTCCAGCGGGCAACTGGCGAGCGCACCGCCGCGATAGTAGTCTTCCCAGTGTTGCAGACTCACCGGTGCAACCTGCTGCCGGGATCCACGCTACTCAACTGCAATGCCGGCGGCTACCAGCATGCCCTTCAGCGGCCGTAGCTGCGGCTCGAAGTGTTTCCAGCGGTTGACCGAGCGGGCATGAATCTTCTCTCGTACCTGCACCGCGCTCGCAGTGGCGCTCGCCGTCTCGTTCTTTTCGAACTCGAGGCAGGCTGGCTCGAACGCGAGGCCGAGCCGCGAGAGCAGCCATCGAGTCTCGCCCTCCTGGTCGGCGACCAGCGACTCGTATCCGACTTCGACCAGGCGCTCGCCCAGCAATTGGCGCCAGTGCCGCAGCAGCCGGTCGTGCGCCACGTAATAGCGGCCGACATTCTCGAGCGTATAGGCGAACTTGAAGTACGACTGCTTGTACATGGCAAAGCAGGTGTCCATCGGGTTGCGCCGCAGGTAGATCATCCCGGCGTCCGGGAAGGCCTTGGCGATGAATCCGAGATACAGGAAGTTCTCCGGGAACTTCTCGATGAAAATGGGCTTGTCGCCGAGGCGGTGGGCGATCGCAGTCAGGTAGCCATTGGCGATCAGGCCGATGTCCACCCGAGCTGCGGCCTCGATCATCGCCGGATTCATGCTGTCGGCGCTCTCGACGCCGCTGACACGGCGCAGTGTGGTCTGCATCGCCAGGGATTCGCCGATGCTTCCAACCCGTGAATGACTGGCGAGGATGCGCTCGGTCAGGGTCGTGCCCGTGCGCGGCAGGCCGACGATGAAGACGGGGATCCTGCCGCTGACCTCGGTGCCGGTCCGGGTTGCGCCGTCCGCGAGCCATTCCGCGTTGCAGATCTGCGTGATCCGGTCGATCAATTCGATGTCCGGGCCGACGTCGTAGTTCGCAACGGAAGTCGCCGCGTCGCCCGCCATCTGGTAATAACGGAAGGCTTCCTCCCATCGCCGGAGATCCTCCAGCTCCTTCCCGATCGCGTAGTACAGGAATATGTTCTTGTCCTCCGGCAGATTCGTCGAGCGAAGCACTGACTTCATCCGCTCGACGTGGGAATCGTCCATTGCCTGCCCGAGCTGGGCCAACTGGTAGTGATTGCGCTGGTGCGTCGGCGCCCGCTCGAGCAGCGATCGGTAGAGCGCCTTCGCTTCTTCAGTCTTGCCGAGAAACACGCTGCAGGCGGCGAGATTCGCCTCGAACACCGGGATGCCGGGCTGGAGCTCATTCGCCTTTCGGTGCAGCGGCAGCGCCCGTTCATGCAATCCAATGGTCGAATAGGTGAGCCCTGCCATGTCGAGATAGCGCGGACTGCCGGACAGGCGCGACGCGTAGCGCTGCAAGAGGGCAAATGCCTCGGCATGACGGCCCGTGACGCTGTATCGGCTGGCGAGCTCGATGGCCGCATCGTAGCGCCCTGGATCCAGCGCCAGCGCTCTTGCGAAGGCCGCGGCGGCCTTTTCGGGCCGCCGGGCCGCCCTTTCCACCAGCCCGGCCAGAAAATAGCCCTCGGCACTCGCGCCGTCGCGCCGAAGTATTTCGCCGGCGCAGGCGCTGACCGTCGCCCAGTCCTTCGATTGAGCCGCCTTTCTCGCCATGGCGCCGACTTGTGCGAGGGTCTGACTCATGCGAGCGTCGTGTCAGCGGAGGCTGGCCGGGCCGTGACTAGCCGGCGGCGATGCCGGCCTTCTCCAGGAAATCCTTCAGCGGCCTTAGCTGCGGCGCGAAGTGTTTCCAGCGGTTGACCGAGCGGTCGTGGATCTTCTCGCGCACCTGCACCGAGCTCGCGGTCGCGCTCGCCGTCTCGTTCTTCTCGAACTCGAGGCAGGCCGGCTCGAACGCGAGGCCGAGTCGTTCCAGCAGCCGTCGCGTTTCTCCCTCCTGGTCAGCCACCAGCGACTCGTATTCGATCTCGATCAGGCGCTCGCCCAGCAATCGGCGCCAGTGCCGCAGCAGCCGGTCGTGCGCCACGTAGTAATTGCCCAGTCCGGCGAGCGAGTAGGAAAATTTATATGCCCAGGTGAACACCTGCTTGTACATGGCGAAGCAGGTGTCCATCGGGTTGCGCCGCAGGTAGACCATGCCGGCGTCCGGGAAGGCCTTGGCGATGAACCCGAGATAAAGGAAGTTGAATGGCAGCTTGTCGATGAACCTGGGCTTGTCGCCGAGGCGGTAGGCAACGGAATTCAGGTAGCCACTGGCGATCAACCCGCTGTCCTTTTGAGCTGCCGCTTCAATCATCGCCGGATTCATGTTGTCGGTGCTCTCGATTCCGCTGGCGCTGCGGAGCGTCATCTGCAGGAACTGGGTCTCGCCGACGCTCTCGACACGCGAATGGCTGGCAAGGATGCGCTCGGTCAGGGTCGTGCCCGTGCGGGGCAGGCCGACGACGAAGATCGGGGACTTGCCGGTGACTCCGGTCGAATTCCTGCCGGTGCCGGCAGCCAGCCATTCCTTGCCGCACACCTGGATGATCCTGTCGATCAGCTCGCGGTCCGCAGTGCCGTCATATTTCGCAACGGCGGTCACGGCGTCACCCGCCATCTGGTAGTAACGGAAGGACTCTTCCCACTGCCCGAGATCCTCGAGCTCCTTGCCGATCGCGTAGTAAAGGAAGACGTTCTTGTCCGGCGGCAGGTTCGTGGCGGATAGAACCGCCTTCATTTGTTCGATGTGTGAGGCGTCCTTCGCCGGCCCCAGGCGGGCGAGGTAATAGTGGTTGCGTTGGTGCGTAGGCGTCCGCTCGAGCAGCGCCCGGTAAATTGCCCCCGCTTCCGCCATCTTCCCGAGGTACACGCCGCAGGCGGCCAGGTTGCCCTGGAACAGCGGGATTCCCGGTTGCAGCTCGTTGGCCTTCTGGTACAGCGGCCACGCGCGCTCCGGCATGCCGATGTGCACATACACGGTGCCCGCCATGTCGAGATAGCGTGGGCTGTTGTGCAACATCGCCTCATATTGCGCCAATAATGCGGCAGCGGCGGCGTTCCGGCGACCGACGGAGTGCTGGTCGGCAAGCTCAACGGCCGCGTCATAGCGCTTGTGATCCAGCTCGAGCGCCTTTGCGAAGGCCTCGGCCGCCTTGATCGGCCGTTGCGCCGCTTTCTCCACGAGCCCGCTCAGGAAGTGGCCTTCCGGATTGCCGGCGTCGCGCCGGAGCAGCTCGCCGGCGCAACGCGCGGCGGTAGTCCATTCGCCCAGTTCGACCGCGCGCCGGCCTGCGGCGCTGAATCGCTCGAATTCGCTCCTGGCCCGTTTTTCCGGCATCGCTGGCTGCCTAGGCGACGAGTCGGTGGCCACGCATGAAATCCAGTATCTCCAGCTCCTTCGTCAACGGATCAATCCATGCCATGGCATCTTTCAGCTCGGCGTCATGGCGGGTTCTGATCTCGTTCAATTCGACTCGCCTCTGTTCGACGCCGTACGGTTTCGACTGGTCCTTGGCATTCGTCCCCAGGACCTGCGAATCGGTCATCCGCTGCACATCACCTGCACTGGGCGCATGACCGAAATGGCGGCTGACGGAGCCGAGGCTTCGTGGAAGGTCGCCGAGAAAATCCTGCACGTCCAGGGTACTGGCCCGGGCCCGCGGATGCTGGCCCATGGATTCCCTGAGGTTGTACAGATTGACCAGCCATGTCAGCGCGCAGACCTGAAGGAACGTGAGTTGCGAGAGGTCCCGCATCATCGGAAACCTCCTGAGGAAATCACTGTCACCGAGAAACTCCTGGGCCAGCCCCGGAATTTTCCGCTGTGTATCGGGCGATTTCTTCAGGTTTGATGCCAGAAAACTCTCGAGATCGGAATAGAGATACAGCACCGGACTGTCGGGCAGGAATCGAAACACGTCGACCAGCAGATTGTTTGCGACATTAGTCGCCTTGACGACCGGCATCCGGCCGGTGGCGAAATTCCTGCACAGCAGCCCGGCATAGTTGCAGAACATGTCACGCCATTGCGGGCCTGTTTCCGGATTGCCGCGCGCACGCTTGTGATCCGCCAGGCGCCGGAGAATCCAGGGTTCCTTCAGGCTGAAGAATGCCTCGATCCGGCCCAGGCATCTTGCCAACAGCGTCGAACAGGCAAATGAATGGTGAAAGATGAACGCCGGCCGCGGGCGCTGGACGTCGCGCGCGGACTCCAGGGCAAACAGATCCCGGGTGTCGACCCAGAAATTTGCCTTGGCGAGGGGCTCGAATCGGACGTCGACGAAGGGCGACAGTTCGAGAATCGATTCGTCGACAACCAGAAACTTCGTGAGCCCCTCTCGCGGCGCAAAATCGAACGGATAAAGCGCCGGGTCAAACAGCAGTGCCGGAGCCGTTATCCTGAATTCCCTGGTCTTTACGAACATCCGGATTCAAACATACCAGAACGCTGCACGTCGTTTGGCGGGCGCCATGGCCGGATGGATAATGGGGATGTCATGAACCTGCTGGACCTCCGTCATTACATCCGCGTCTACGACGACGCGCTCGATGCACCGCTCTGTGCCAGCATGATCGAGGCCTTTGCTTCGCTGGCGCACCGTCACGTTCGCAATGGCCGCGGCGTGCGCAGCGGCCTGGACAACTCTGCCTGGACGGAATTGGACATCGACAAGTATGCCGACGCCGGTTTCCGCGCCTTGTTCCGGGAGATGGTCGATCTCGGCCTGGATCGGTACAACAGGGACATTGGACTTTCGATCGCGTTGCCGAACTCGACGAGCATCGCGGAACTCCGGATGAAGCGCTACCGGCCCGGCGAGTCCGAGCGATTCGAGCTGCACTTCGATGCGATTTACGAAAAGGCAAACCGCTACCTTGTCTACCTCTGGTACCTGAACGACGTCAGCGAGGGCGGCGAAACCCGATTCCCGAAACTGGATTTCGCGGTGCGGCCGAAGGCAGGCCGATTGCTCATGTTTCCTCCGTACTGGATGTACCAGCACGAAGGCGCTCCGCCGCGCTCCGGGGACAAGTACATCGTCGGAACATACCTGCTGTTCGCTCCCTTCAAGGCGCGGTAATTCCCGGTCCGCCGACTCCGGCCGGCGATCAAAAAAAGGGCCGCTTGCGCGGCCCTTGAAGTTTCGAGATTTGTTCGAGTTACTTGAAGCTCTGCGAAAGCCGCAGGTAGTAGCCGCGACCGAACATGCGGTACGTCGCGGGATCCGTCGTCGCATTGAAACCGATCTCAATGTACGGCGGCTCTTCATCCGTGAAGTTCGTAACACCACCGGAGATCTTCGTCCCTGTCCTCTCGAACGTGTATGCAACGAGGAAGTCGTGATACAGGAACGAGTCGATCTTCTGGGTGTACGTCCCGTCAGGGTTGTTGCCAGCGCCGCAGTTGCAGAAAGTATCTGCATCCAGTGCGCTGATGTATTCGCCCTGATAGCCGATCATCAAGTCATTCCACTTCCAGTGGAGCGAGTAGTTGCCCTTGTCCGCGGGATAGGCGCCGCCATCCTGCGCGGTTGGATCCGTATAGCGATCCGACAGGTCCAACTCGTCCGCGCCAACGAACGGCACCTTGGTCCGCTCCAGGAGGTGCGTATAGAGCACCGCGGCCTCCCACTGACCGATCGAGGTGTCGAAGCTGTAACGGAACTCCGCGTCGATGCCCTGGGCGCCCTGTTCGGCAACGTTCAGGGGCAGGTCGAGGACGAAGTCAATGTCATAGTCGGACGTGCGTCGTACGAGCGCACAGGACGCCGGGTTCTGGCGGACGTAGCAGTCATCGAGAATGAACTGCACACCGAGAGAACTGATGCCGTCCTCGACTTGGATATCCCAGTAGTCGAGCGTCGCCGAGAAGTTGCCGCTCGCGAACTGAGGCGTCCAGACGATGCCCGCCGTGAACGTATCGCCCGTCTCCGGCGTGAGGTTTGAATTGCCTCCCACGCGTGCCAGCAGCTGGCTGTCCAGCTGTACGCCAACCTGCGCGCATCCGGGCGGCAGCGGGTCGCCGACCGGCGGAATGCAGGGATCGTTATAGGTCGGGAAGCTGTCCACCAGGCCGCTGAACAGGTCCGAGATCGTCGGCGCACGGAATACCGTGCTGTACGTACCGCGGACCTTCAGGCCCTCGATGATGTTGAACTCCAGACCTGCCTTCCAGGTGACCTCGGAATCGAACTCGTCGTAATCGTCGTATCGAACGCCGCCGGTGGCCACCAAGGCCTGCGAATCATTGTCGAACAGAGGCGCATAGAACTCCGCGAATACCGCGTTGACAGTCAGGCTGCCATCGGTACCGAGTCCCGTATTGCCTGTGACCTGGTCCAGCTGTTTTGCGGAGTCCGGGCTATAGGTGAAATTGTCCGTTCTGAAGCCATAGCCTGCGGCCCAGCCAAACGACCCGCCGGGAAGGTCAAACGCGCTGCCCGAAATGCTGGCGCCGACCTGATGCTGCTCCGTCCTGAAGTTGTCGAGCAGGTCGACGGCAACGTAGTCGAGCATGTCCTGGTTAATGGTACCGGCACCACCCACCAGGTCGATCGGCACGCAGCCTTCGATCAGCGTGCCCGGGTCAGCGAGGTCCCGGTAGCACTCCGGCGTCCCGTCGCCATCCAGGTCCGCTGACGGACCCATGGCATTGACCAGGCTCGGGCCGTAGAACTGGCCCAGGTCGTGATCCGTCCGGTCACGATGGCCGTAGTTGTAGAAGACTTCCCAGTCCATGGACTCGCCGATGTCCCCGTCGAGTTGCGCCACGACCTGGTACTGCTGCACCTCCTGTTCGAACCGGCGCGTGGTTTCGACCACGCGGCGACGGACGTCGATGAGCGGCTGATTTACCAAGCTGGCGGCAGCCTGGGCCGCAGCGAGGTAGAAGTTCTGCTCCGACATGCCGTGATACGCCACGCCGCCGAACACGCCGTCATAGGCCGGGTCGGTCGCGGAGTCATACGGAAGCGGCGCGAGCTCCTGGGCCGACTCGCGGAAGTTGCCCCGGAACGACGCCTTGAACCGGACGCTCTCGGAGACATCGAAGCCGCCTTCGGCAAAGATGTTGGTCCGCGTGAACGGTGTCTGGAGGTAGTTGATCGGCGCGTAGTTGTAGGTGCGGCCGTCATAGGGAACGAGGCCGGTTCCTTCATTCATGAAGAGCGTGTTGTCAAAGAATCTCAGGCGCCCTTCCTGAATGCGGGACGAACCCAGCGGGTAGCAACCGCCCTGGGGCGTTCCATCGTAGGGAGCAGCGACCTGGTTCTCGCAACCCTCGGGATAGATGTAGTAGCTGTTCTGCATGAAGTCCCAGGGCGTATCGAACTGGTAGGCTTCCTCCTGGTCGACGTATTCCGCGCCTAACACGAAGTGACCGCCGCCATCGAAGGCCTTGCCCGCGATGAAGCTGAAGGTATTCTGTGCGCCACTGTCTATGTCGAAGAATTCAGCAGTCTGCGCATCGACCTCAACGCCCGTGAAATTCTCACGCGTGATGATGTTGACGACGCCCGCGATCGCGCCTGCGCCGTAGGCCGAGGAACCGCCGTCCTTCAGGATCTCGACCCGTTCGATCATCGTCGCCGGGATGGTCTGGTAGTCGCCGCCGTCAACGGTTTGCTTGCCGTTGACCAGGGTGACCGTCCGGTCCACGCCCATGCCACGCAGATCGATCTGGACCGAGCCGTTGCCGCCGTTGTTCGTGGTCGTGCCGATCGGAGACCCGGACATCGAGGGCATGCGCTGCACGAGATTGCCGATGTCCGTGATGCCGGCCGCGACGATGGTGTCGTGGCTGATGACGCTCACGGGGCTCGCGCTTTCGAGGTCGGGCCGCGCAATGCGCGAACCCGTGACTACGATCTCGCTGAGATTTTCCTGGGCGGTTGCGCTTGGTACGTGCGACGCGAGTAATGCGCCCGAAGCGACGCCCAGGGTCAGGTGAATCGCCCGTTGCAATTTGCGACTGACCATCTGGTTCCTCCTGCTAACTATGTAATGCGTTGTTGGAAATCAGCGACGGCCTGCCTTGTGCCGCCTCTGCCCACCCCCGAATGTCCCCAAAAACAAAAAAGACAGGCAGTTGCAAAACCGAACCTATCGGAGTGTGGCGGCGATGATAGATGGCAGGAACCGGGAAAGTAAAGCCTAAGGGCTAAAAAACAACAAGCGACTGCCTGACCTGCGACCTGCTTGCAGCGCGAAAACAGGCGGTTTGAGAATATCCGGATGCGCTAGCTCATGTCGGGGGGCAATTTCGTTGCTGGTGTGCAACATTTGATGTTGCGTGGACGCAACAAAAAGGAGGCCGACTTTGCGAACGGCGGTAGAAACGCGCTGCGAGAAGTCCCGCCCTGGCGATATCGCGTCTCGTTGAAGGCCCAGAGGCTTGCCGCTACCCTTCCGTCGATGTCCGACACGGTGGGTGAACTCGTTCAGACCGCCGGCCAGCTCGCGAACGCGGGCCGCTTGGACGACGCGGAGCGGGTCTGGAACGAGGTCCGCCGCCTTGAGCCGCAGCATCCGAAAGCGCTGTTCAGTCTCGGCATTCATGCGCTCCAACGGAAGGATTTCCCGGCGGCCATCGATCTGCTGCGGGCCGCCAAGGCCGTGGCGCCGGCCGATCTCGCGGTACTCATGTCGCTTTGCGCCGCCTGCCGGCAACACGGCGACGTCGCCGGCGAACGCGAAGCGATTGATGCGGCGCTGGCGGCAGACGCCTATTTCCTGCCGGCGCTGCTCGCAAAGGCAGCGTGGCTCGAGCGCCATGGCAGCCTGATCGAGGCGGCGACGACGTACATGAATTGCCTAAAGGTCTCCCCACCCGAGCCGCATTGGCCGGCAGGGCTGAAACCACAGCTGGCTCACGCCCGACAGGTTGTCGAGCGCCACGTCGCGACTTACGGGGCATTTCTCGACAGAAGACTCGCCGTGGCGAGTGCTGCCCTGGCGGAACCGGTGGCGGGACGCTGGCGTGAGGCCACGTCGATCCTTGCCGGGAGATCGCAGCCGTATCACGCGAACTGCAACCAATTGCACATACCTCGATTGCCGGCGATTCCTTTCTTTGATCGCGGTGCTTTCGCCTGGTCCGCCGAGCTTGAGGGCAAGACCGGCGCGATCCGGGAGGAATTGTCCGCGGTGCTGCAGCAGGATCGTGAGCGATTCAGTCCCTACATCGCATTCCAACCGGGCCAGCCCGTCAACCAGTGGAAAGACCTGAATCATTCCGACCGCTGGAGCACGCTGCATCTGTGGCGCAACGGCATGGCCGTGCCCGTGAATCAGCAGCGCTGCCCTGAAACCACCAAGGCGCTGTCGGCCGTGCCGATGGCAGACATCGAAGGTCTGTGTCCGAACGCGATGTTCTCCGTACTGGCCCCGCACACGCGCATCCCGCCACACCATGGCGAGACCAATGCGCGGCTGGTCGTGCACCTGCCGCTGATCGTCCCGTCCGGCTGCTGGTACAGGGTGGGATTCGAGGAGCGCCGATGGAAGGTCGGCGAGGTGCTGATTTTTGACGACACGATCGAGCACGAGGCCAGGAACGACAGCGACGAGGTTCGCGTCGTGCTGATCTTCGACGTGTGGAACCCCTTACTCGAGCCGGCCGAGCGCGAAATGGTCAAGGCCATGGCGGCCGCGGCGCGTGAGTTCGACGCGATCGGTGCCGGCGTTACGAACTGATCGGTCGCGTCAGGGCTCGGTCCCGAATGCCGGATGCTGGATTCTGTCGCCCGCGGCAATGCCGAGCCGGTCCGCCGTGCCGGCGACCACTTCGAGAACTCCGGTGACCGGCCGCATGGACGGGATCGGATCCAGGGAAAACGGTTCCGTGCCGCGCGCAATCGTGGTTATGCGGCCATCGAACGTGATGAAGAGAATATCCAGCGAAAGCGGGGTGTCTTTCATCCAGAAGGCTGCCTCTCGCGGCGCGTCGAACAGGAAAAGCATTCCGCGGTCCTGCGGCAAATTGCGGATGAACATCAGGCCGCGCCGCTGGCTCTCCTCGTCCGCGGCGATCCAGACGGAAAGCCGATGGGTTCCGCTCGCGGTCGCGATCCGGACCTCGGCCTCCTGAAGATCCGGGAAAAGGTCGGTTGCCGGCGCGCTCGCGCCCTCGTCCTCGCGATACGTCACGAGCCCCGCGAAATCGAATCGCGTCAGCAGCACCGAGCCTTCGCCATCGACCGCGCGCGCCGGAGCGACGCAGAAGCCGCGGGCGCTGACGCGGTAGCTGCGCGCGGGCAGGGTCTCGTCCGCGAGCGCCTGCTGCTCGACTTCGTCGAAGACGCAGCGACTGTCGCCCTGGGTGCCATAGATGCGCTCGCCCGCGCGGTCCAGCACGGTCACATTGACCGGAACTCCGCGACCTGACGCGCCCATGCCGAGCCCAGGCGCCGCGAAGACGACGGCCAGTTCGCCGCCCGCAAGGGAGCCGGCAAAGCGCAGCCTGAAGCCCCGGCCATCGGGCCGCGACATGCCCGTGCATTCGAGCGCCGGCTCCTGCCAGTGGACGTCCTCCTCGATGCTCCCTCGCAGGCGCATCGCGAGAAATCCGTCCTGGTCCGGCAGGCATCGCAGCGCAGGTGACGTTTCCGCCGCCGCGAGGGGTTGTTGCCCGAGCAGCAGGAGGAGCGCAATGGCCGTCATGCGATGCGCGATTCTTCAGCCGGCGTCCGCGCGGGCGACCAGGAGGTGCTTGGCAAGCGTCCCGTGCCCGCGGCCGATGCCGCGGATTAGGTGCATCACGGCCGTCAGGAGCAGGATGCCCCCGATCAGCAGGAATGGCGCGGCAAGCGGCGAGGGACCGAAATACACGGCGTGATCGTCGAGCGAGATGCTGCCGCCGCCGATGCCGGCCGACATCAGCACGCCGGCGATCGAGCCGCCAATCAGGCCGATGCTGACGCAGATGCCGACGGTCGCGATCACGAAGTAGAGGATGCCAAGAGGCAGCATCAGGAGGAAATAGAACATCGTCGTCCAGGTGCGACGGTCGAAGAGCATCTGCTTGATGCGCTCGAGGATCGGCACGCCCTTCGCGGGATAGAGCGGCCGGCGCGGCATGCGCTGGCCGAGCAGGCCCTCGACGAGACGGCCCTCCGCGAGCGCGAGCACGCGCGTGAAGCCGACGAACAGCAGGAAAATCGGGATGCCGACGATCAGCACGATGAAGCCGGCGGAGATGGAGAGGCCCGTGACGGTCATCGTGAAGTAGAAGATGCCGGTGACGAGCGCGAGCAGCATGTAGAAGAGGGCGGTCCAGGTCCGCGAGTCGCCGTAAACGCCGAAGAAGCGCCCGATCGCCGTGCGTGCGGGCTTGCGGGGCGGCGGCGCCAGCGCCGTGCGCACCTGTTTTTCCGTCGTGCGATAGGCTTCGGCGACCTCCTCGGGCGCGCCGTAAGTGCTCGAGATCAGCTCGAGCGTGTCGGCTTCGCTGCGCGTGGGATTCGCGGCCACTTCGGCGCGCAGATATTCCTCGGCGTCGTAGAGCGCGTCCTGCACGAGCGCGGGATCCTCGCCGGCGAGCGCGGCGCGAAGCGCGGCGAGGTACTGCTCGATCGAGCGGGGGGCGGTTCGTTCGTTCATGAGGAGGCTCCATTCGCTTCCGTAAACCCATCGACGAAATCACGCGTGCTGCGCCATATCCCGCGCCATTCCGCCAGCGTGCCGCGACCGGCTTCGGTGATCCGGTAGTAGCGGCGCGGCGGGCCAGCGTAAGACGGCACGATGCGGCTCGCCAGCAAGCCATTGGCGGAGAGCTGGCGCAGCACGGGATAGAGGGCGCCCTGCTTCACCGGCGGGCTTCCGTCGGCAAGTTCCTGGAGGCGTTTCGCAATCTGGTAGCCATAAAGGTCTTCGTCCGCCTGCTCGAGGACGGCGAGCAGGACGAGGCCGACGAGGCCGGCATTGAGTTCGCGCTGGAACTTCTGGGACAACCGCTCCTGTTCGTCGCGGCCATCGGAGGCTTCCGGGGCGGTATCGGTCTCCACAGAGGACTACCTGTTTACCAGCACTATGGATTGCATAGTACTACTAAGTAGGTAGTAGTCAAGAAGATCCTTGAATGGACCGCCGGTTCAGGCAAGGCTGGAGCGCCATGAGGATCCTTCTGCTCTCCGTGCTGGGTTGCCTGGCCCTGACGGGCTGCGTCGGAATTCCCCGCGACCTCGAAACCCCGGAAGTCGCATTCGTCGGGTTGCGCGCGATCGAGGCGTCCGTCTTCGAGCAGAAGCTCGAGGTCCGGATGAAGGTCAGGAACCCGAATTCCATAGAGCTGCCGGTCAACGGGCTCGATGTCGAAATCGAGCTTGCGGACGAGCCGTTTGCACACGGCGTCTCGGCACGCCAGTTCGTCGTCCCGGCCCGGGGCGAGGCGGAGTTCGACATGATCGTGACGGCAAACGCCGCGACGGCGATTCTCAAGATCGCCGGCAGTGACCGCAAGGCCGAAGAAATCGGCTACAAGCTGAAGGGCAAGCTCTCGACGAAGATCGGGATGCTTCGGACGATCCCCTTCGCGGAAGCTGGCACGCTCCCCATCGCGGACCTGCTCGGCAAGCGGCGCAAGGGCGGCTGAATCGTCAGCAAGAACCGGGTTGCCCGCCGGATGCCGCGCCGTCATTCTGGCGCCATGAACGAATCCGCCAATTACCGCCGCATCGAAAAGGTCATCACCCACATCGACCGGCATCACGAGCGCCAGCCTGACCTCGACGAGCTGGCCCGGGTCGCCGGACTGTCCGTGTTTCATTTCTCGCGGGAGTTCCGCCGGTGGGCAGGGCTTTCGCCGGCGCGTTACCTGCGCACGCTTTCGCTTTCAGTCGCAAAGCAGGAGCTCGACGACCGCGGTTCCGTGCTGGCGGCGGCCTGGGCCGCGGGGCTCTCGGGCGGCGGCCGCCTGCACGATCTCTTCGTGCAGTTCGAGGCGGTGACGCCCGGCGAATACAAGGCTGGGGGCGCGGGACTTCGGCTTTCCCACGGTTTTGCGGGCTCGCCGTTCGGCCGCATTCATGCCGCCACGTCCGATCGAGGACTCGCTTATCTCGCCTTCGTGGACGGCAGCGACGAGCGCGCTGTCGCGGAACTCAAGCGGCGCTGGCCGCGCGCCGGGCTGTCGCGGGACGACGCGGCCGCCGCGCGCATCGCGCGCCAGGCATTCTCAGAGCGCGAGGGCCGCATCGTGCTTGCGCCGGTCGGCACGAATTTCCAGGTCAAGGTCTGGCAGGCGCTGCTCGAGCTCGGATCTCGCGGACCGACCAGCTATGGCGAATTGGCCAAGGCGATCGGGAGTCCCGGCGCGAGCCGCGCGGTCGGGCAGGCCGTCGGCGCGAATCCTGTCGCCTTCCTGATTCCCTGCCACCGCGTGCTGCGGCACGACGGAGCGCTTGGCGGCTACCACTGGGGCGTCGAGCGCAAGCGCGCGATGCTCGCGTGGGAGCATGCGGGTCAGATGAGAGGCGCCGGCTAGGGGTTGGTGCCGTCGGAGTCGGCGGGAGCGTCGGGCTCGCCCGGCGAACGCGGCTTGCGGGCGGGGACGAGCATCTGGAGCATGCCTTCCTGCATGCGGTTCCACATCTCGATGTTCTGGCGCGTCAGATCCGCCATCGCATTCATGGGCGGCGGGGCGCTCGCCAACATCTGGGAAATCTGTTGCTGGACGTTCTCCTGCTGTCGCATGAACGCGGCGACGCTCTGCTCCAGATAGCCCGCCATGAAGTCCTGCATCGGGCCGCCGTAGTAGCGGATGATCGACTCGAGGAGCTGGGTCGTCAGGATCGGCTTGCCGAACTGCTCCTGCTCGGCGATGACCTGGAGCAGGATCAGGCGGGTAATGTCCTCGCCTGACTTGTCCTCGACCACGCGGATCTTCTCGCCCTTGACGATCAGGTCGCGGATGTCCTCGAGGGTGACGTGCTTGCTGATCGAGGCGTCATAGAGCCGCCGGTTGGCGTACTTCTTGATCAACCTTTCTTTGGCCATCCCGGGAGTGTACCGGACTCTCTTGCACTGCGAAAACCCACGGTCATAAGCTGGTTCCGCCGGCCCGCTCATGTTGTGCGGGCCTCGACGAATAGGGAGTAATGCCGTTCCCCGTACCTGGCCTTCGCAACGGCGCTGACGTCGTCGACGCGGAGGACAGGATCGTCGCTCGCCATGTACGCGGATCGGCGCACGCGCTCGAATCCCGCCTCGCGCAGCACTTTCGCGAGCGTCTCGAAGTCGTAGCCGTACTTGTGTGCTTCGAAGTGATATGAGGGCTCGGTGCTTGCGCCCGCGTACGCGAGGAACCCCTCGAGGCGCGTCGAATTCTCAGGCCACCAGCTCCACGTCTCGCGGCGGCTTTCAAAGAAGCCGTGGTCATTCGCCGCGTACGCCGCGATGCACTCCTCGATGTTGGGGACGGCGATGCGCACGATGCCCTCCGGCGCCATCACTCGCTTGAGCTCGCTCAGGAAGAAACGGACATCGCGCGGAAAATACAGGTGCTCGAGCATGTGTGAGACAAAAACGCGGGTTGTGCTGCCGTCCGCAAAGGGCAGGCCCCACAACACGTTCATTGCGAAGGGTGCCGGGTGGACGTCTAAATTGATCCAGCCGGGCAAACGCCCGGTGCCGCAGCCGATGTGAAGCTGCAGGCCTTTCGACGCGGGCCCGGCGCCGCAATCCGCGAGTTGCTCCTGCAGGCGTGAACGCCGCAGTGGCGCCAATTCGTTGCGCAGCCTGTCGATGGAGGTCAGGGCCGCCAGCAGCCGCCGTTCGAGCCCGATTCCCGACTGCTTCGCCAAGGCCAGCTCGCTCGCTTCGGACCCGAGGCCGAGCACATCGCAGGCGAGATCGTAGACGCTGCGGGCGAGGAGGCGCAGGTGGTTGTGGATGAGGTTGGCCGAATCCGGTGCACTGCGCTCTTGCGCCTCTCTCGACTCCGCTGCGACGAGGACTCCACTCCGCGTCAAGTAGTCGAGGATTTGTGCCGCGCCCTTGCGATCGTCCGGCGGCAGCGTGGCAATCGACGCATCGGCGTCGGTCGCGGAGGCGAACCGGCAGATCCAGCCGACGATCATCGGTTGATTCGTCTCGAAAGCCGGCATGGGGCTCGCGGTCGTATGCACCAGAATCCGGCCGTTGCGGAAGCGGACGAGCGTATCGGCGGAAAGGACGAGGACATTGGTCATGGCTCGGGACCCCGGCGAGACCTCTTGATGCTAGCAGCAACCAACGAAAAAGCCGCGCGGCTCGAGCCGCGCGGCCTGAAGCTGTCAACGGGCCTGAATCAGAACTTGTACTTGACGCTGGCGCGATAGAACCTGCCGACGGTATCGTAGGTGCTCACGTCGGTGTTCGCATTGATTACATTGTTCTGATAGAGCAGCGGCGGCTGCTTGTCCGTCACGTTGTCTGCGCCGAGCTGGATCCACAGCTTGTCCCTGAACGCATAGCCAATGCTCAGGTCAACGTAGGTTACCGACGGAATGCTCAAGTCTCCCTGGATTCCCGGCAAGCCGTCCGCGTCATGAATCACCACACCATCGATGTAGCGCCCTGACGCCTGCGCGCTGAAGGCATCGTAGCTCCAGCCGAGCGTCGCCAGGGCCCGCCATTCGGCGTAGTTGCCGAACTGGCGATCAAAGGTGCCCGCGACTTCGGTAGTCGCGCAGACATCGCACGGAGTCGAGTCGTACTCGTCGATGTACGTCGCGTCCACGGCGAACTGGAAGTTTCCGGCTGCCGTGTCGCGCAGCGCGTACTTGAAGCCGAGGTCGTAACCGCTCGTCTCCAGCGTGCCGAAGTTCAACGTCGGCTGGTCGATGTAGTAGATCGTTCCGTCAGGGTTGCGATTGATGAGGCTGCAGAACGACGGGCTGCCCGGCAGCGAGGTCACCAGCGCCGAAGGGCCGGAATTGACGCAGATTTCCGCCGTCGAGTTTACGTCGAGCGAGGTGATGACATCGTCGAGCTCGTAGTTCCACCAGTCGAAGGTTATCGAGAAGCCATCGAAGAACCCCGGCTGATACACGAAGCCGGCAGTCAGCACGTCCCCGGTTTCGGGAGCCAGGTTGGCGTTTCCGCCGTAGCGGCCGGTCACCTGCGAATTCGGCTGTGCAAACGTGCCGTCCGTCACGACGTTGACGCAGGCGTCTGCCAGGTTCGGGTTCGCCGCCAGGCTGGCAGCCGTGATGCCCACGCAGGGATCGTTGAAGGTCGGGGCATTTGCGAACTTGCCCCCGAAAAGATCGCCGATCTGCGGCACTCGGAACGCTTCTGACCACGATCCGCGGATCAGCAGGTCTTCTACCGGGCGCCACTCGAGCTTGACCGAACTGTTTGTCGAATCCCCGAACAGGTCGTAGTCGGAATAGCGCGAGCCGAGTATGAGGTTCAGGGCCGTGGCGCCAGGGAGGTCCTTCAGGAGCGGGACCAGGGCCTCCACATAGACCGACGTAACGTCATAGCCTCCGCTGGAGTCCGATGAGCAGGTCTCCTGCGCAAGACCGCAGTTGAGGTTGTCCGGCGGCAGGGTCTCGGTGAGGCTGTCCGTGTCGAAGTCAAAGTCATATTCCTCGTAGCTCGCGCCGGTCGCCAGCTGCAATGCGCCTGCCGGCATGTTGAATGCTTCGCCGGTGAAGCCGAGCGCGAAAGACTTGATGCTCGCTTTCGTCCTCTGGTTGTAGGACGCCGCGATCGTGCCCAGCTCATCGATCTGATCCGGGTTGTTGATGTCGAACGGGTTGACGGGCGTGCACCCGGAAATGATGTTGCCCGGCGTGCCGCAGACCACTTCGCCGCTGGCCGGATCAAGAAAACTCGGGCCAAAGGCGTCCTGAAGCCGGGACTGGAGGAGATAGCCGTCGGTGCCGTTGGTCTGGTGGACGCGCGAATAGCCGCCGCTCAGGTCCCACTCCCATCCCGAGTCCATGATGCCGCCGCGAAAGCCGAGGGTCGCGTGATCATTGTCCGTGTTAACGCTGTTGTGCCGCGTGCCCAGTGACTGCACGCGCCACTCGGCGTCGTCATTGATCGCATCGACGCCGCCGAAGGCGATGCCGAACGGATTGTAGAAATTGTCGGCAGGGATGACGATGTCGTCATCGCGGGAATCGAACGGGAGCTCCGCAATCTGGTACCCGGACGTCGTATTGCTGTGCAGGTACTCCGCATACACCTCGATGTCTTCCGCGACCGCGTAGTTCGCCGAAGTGAAGAAGCTCGCGCGCTCCTGCGGGGTGACGATCAGATTGAGCGGCTGGTAGTTGTAGAAGTCGGCGTTTTCGCCGGTCGTTATGAAGCAGCGATAATCGTCGAGCGAGTCGCCCGCCGCACCTTCGATCAGGGTGACCGACCCGCACCCGTAGTGAGCGGCGAGGGCAGCGCTTTCGGGAGTTGCGCCGCCGAATCGTATGCGCCCGCCCGGCGCGCGGCTCGAGCCTCCGGCAGTGACGACGCCGCCATAGAGATACAAGGCGTTGCGCGAAAAATCGCGGTCGTTGGCGGAGATTTCTTCCTGCGTATTGTAGTTCGCGCTGACAACCACGCTTCCCTTGTCGCTGTCCACGCCCCAGGCCACGCTGAAATTGTCTCTCGCGCCGTCGCTCTCGCTGGACTCGCCATAGTCATAGCCCAACTCCAGGCCGTCGAATTCCGTGCGGGTGATGAAATTCACCACGCCGCCGATGGCATCCGAGCCGTAGATCGCGCCGGCGCCTTCCTTCAGAACGTCCACGCGCTCGATCAGGTTGACCGGAAACTGGTTGATGTCCACCGCGCCGCCGGTCGCTCCGCTGCTGCCTGCGATGCCGATGACACGACGGCCATTCAGGAGCACCAGCGTGCGCTCGTCGCTCAGACCGCGCAGCTCGATAGTCGATGCACCGTCGCCACCGCCGTTGTTGACCGCGGTATTGGTCGCAGCGCCGGAAACCGACGGAACCCTCTGCACCAGCTGGCCCATCGTGGTGACGCCGGAGGCCTCGATCGAGGCGCGATCCAGGACGAAAACCGGGCTGGCGGTTTCCGCTTCGACGCGACGAATGCGAGTGCCCGTGACGACGATCTCATTGAGCGTCGTGTCCTGCGAAACCGCCATCGGCGCATGTAGCGACGCTGCGGTTGCCGCGGACGACAGAAGCGCGAGACGAATCGCGTGAGCCAGTTTCGACTGCTTTGCCATTGACGCTGTCTCCTTGCCGAACGGAGCGTCCGAGGTACGGACGATTCGGGTTTTACGATAGCAATTGAGGTTCGATAGACAGTGCTGTTCGCAAACAACCCAAGTAAAAAAAACCGTCGTTTGCAAGGAGTCGCGGTGTCGTGTGCTTACAACGGATATCGCGTAAGGCACCCTTCCGGCGTGCGCGACCTGCCGAACGAGGCCATTCTCGACAAGCACGCCTTGGTCGGCGAATGCCTGCGGCTGGCCGTGCCGATTGATGCGCGCCGGCTGGAGGCCGAAGTGACGGCTCTCTCGCTCCAGACCTGGGAAGTCCGGGGCGGCAAGCACCGCTATCCCCAGCAGGGAGTGCATGTCGCTGCGGAGACTGTCTTCCTTCGCGGATACACGCCCGCGGAAGGGGACAAGCCGATCGAGGACCGGCCGCCCCTCAAGGCGCTCCCTTACATCAGGGAGCTCATCGAGCGGAAGATCGGCACGCGTCCCCAGCGTTGCATGCTGGCGCGACTGCCGGCCGGCGCAAGCGTGCTGCCGCACGTCGACCGCGCGCCATATTTTTCCAAGACCCTACGCGTACACGTTCCCGTCGAATCCAATGACGAGGTCTGGACGATCTGCGGAAGTCACGCGTATCAGATGAAGCCCGGCGAGGCCTGGGCCCTCAACAATGTCACGCTGCACGCCGTCTGGAATGCCCATCCCACTCTCTCGCGCACGCACCTGATCTGCGACTTTCTGCCGGATCCCGCATTGCTCGATCTCCTGGTCCGCGGCGAGCGGGGGCTCGGCCGGCCGATGCCGCAAGTCGACCGCCACTTTTCGTCGCTGCTGCAAGGGCAGGCGATCGAGGGCAGATGATCGCCGCAAGCCGATTCGTATTTCTCCACTTGCACAAGTCCGGAGGCACTTTCGTCAACGAGTGCATCCGGCGATTCGTGCCGGGCTCACGGCGCGTCGGCTATCACCTGCCGCGGCACGAGATCCCGTTGGAGCTTGCCGCGCTGCCGGTGCTCGGCATCGTCCGAAATCCCTGGAGCTACTACGTCTCCTGGTTTTCCTTTCAGGCGGCGCGACGCCAGCCCAACATGCTGTATCGCATCCTCAGCGAAGACGGCCGCCGCGATTTCGGGGATACGCTGCGGAACCTGCTGGCGCTCGGGAGTGGCGCCGACAATCTGGACGTCCTGATCGAGGCGTTGCCGCGAGCGTATGGCCAGCGCGGAATCAACTTGCCCGGCTTTGCGCTCGCGCCGATCCGCGGCTCCGGCCTGGGATTTTATAGCTACCTCTACCGCTACATGTTCGGCAATGAGAATCAGATGATCCGCATCGGGCGGATGGAGATGCTGCGGGAGGAATTGCCGCAAATGCTGGAAGCCACCGGGCAGCCTGTAAGCCGGGAAATGCGCGAATTCATCGAGACCGCCCCGCCGCACAATGTCGCGCGCCATGCGCGCTACACCGAATACTACGATTCAGAGCTGCGGAGCATGGTCGCAAGGCGCGACGCGCCGATCATCGCGCGGCACTGCTACCGGTTCGGGGAGTGTTCTTGAAGCAGTCGCTGCAGCAATCTACCTTCGAGGACCGTGTGTGCTCCGATGTTGTTCGTGCGCATGACGAGTCCGTCGGCGAGCGTGCGCGACGCAGCGCGGAGCTTGTCCAGGACCCCGCGATACTCACGACTGCCGAGGGGACTTTCGCCATGCAGCGCGTACAACTGGCGCCAATCGAAGCAGAATCCCTGCAGCAGCCCGTGGTAACGCCCAAGCTGCGTCCGTGCTTCGACCGAAGTGTCGCGCGGCACCAGTTCGCCGCGAAAGTCCGCTACGAGCAGCTCCACTTCGGCCGGCGGCATGACCGGCCTCGGCAAGGCCCGCTCCGTGAGCAGTGCGGCGTCCACGTCGGGACGGTAGGCGAGCGTGCTCCCTGCGGGCCCGCCATTGCCCGACTGGCCGACAAATCGCCAGAACTCGGCCGACCCCGACGTGTCGGCGACCAGATGGATGCGCGCCTTGTCGGTCGGATTCTCGACGTGGTGCAGGCGCCAATTGTCGAAGATCCAGGCCTCGCCCGGCGCCATGTGCACGCTCTGCCCGCCGCAGTGAAAGCGCACTTCAGGGAGCGTGACGATCGGGATGTGCATGCGAACCCGGTAGTACCACTGGTAATTGATGTCGGCGTGCTCCGGGACGGTGCTTTTCGGGCCGAGCCGCATCAGGCGCGCGCGGCTCCAGACCACGCCGAAACTCGACAGCGCCTGGCGCATGTATGGGCATTGCCTGAGGTACGCCGTCGGTTGCATCAGTCCGAATACTTCGTCGTTCTCGCCACCATCCGCGCTCACCAGCCGCAGCGCACTGTTGCCTTCGATCCCGTTGGGGTGCTTGGCCCAGGCGCCATCGGGCAGCGACGCGACTTCCTCGGAGAGACGCGCCGCGTCAAAGCGTACTGCCAGTCGGAAGAATGGCTGAGTGAGCTTCATGCCGGCTACGAACGCTCGATCGCCCCGCGGAGATCGCCGATGGCCGCGACGATGTCGGTCACTGCTTCTCGCTCGGCCTCCGTGAGCTGGGGATTCCACAAGTCAAAGATCAGCACCACACGCGTCTCCTTGCTGCGGTTCCACGCCTCGTGCTCGTAGGTGTCGTCGAAGACCACCACCTCGCCTTCCTGCCAGACATGGATCTCGCCACCGACAGTGAGCGCGCAGTCCTCGGGCACGATGAGCGGCAAGTGGCCGACGACGCGGGTGTTCGTGACGCCGCGGTGCGGCAGCAAGTGAGTACCTGCCTTGAAGACCGAGAACAGGACTTCCGGCGCGTGCTCGCGCACCCGGGCCAGCGGCAAGCGATCGAGCGCGGCGGAAGTGACCGGGCATCGGGCGCAGTTCTCGTCGCGGCGGGTGCCGTGGCGGTAGAAGTAGTAGCCGTCCCAGGCCGGCGGGCCAATCGAGCCGCGCAGATTCTGCCGCTCGACGTCTTCCGCCGTGAATACACGCTCGCGTCCCTGCCCGGACGGAAGCAGTTGCAGCAGTTCCTCGCGGATGGCCGCCACTTGCATTTCGAGCGGGCCGATGCACGGCAGCAGCGCGCGGTCCAGAAAGGCGCTCGGCGTCAGGTCGGGGAAGTACAGGAAGCTCGGCCGCTGCCGGGCGTCGGGAAACACGGGGGCCTCCTCGCCCAGATAGACGCGAAGGCATTTCTCCATGCGAGTCATCGAGCTCCGGCCATGGCGTGCCGCCAGCTTTTCGGAGACGCCGAACAACAGCGCGCGGCTGCTGGCGCGCACGGTCCGCGCCGCGTGCTCGACGAGCGGCCGCAAGCCGGCTGGCGTGGAGGCAGAGTTGATCCAGTGGCCCAGTGACTGGGCATCGCGCAGGGCTCTCGCGAATTGCATTGCGCCACGCCCGCTCTCGCCGCGGCGCTCGAGCAGCGCTGCAAAGTGAAGTCGCGAGAGGTAAAAGCCCGGCCTGAGGCGGAGGGCCTCGGCGATCGAGGCGAGGGCGGCCGGCAGGTTCCCGAGCGTCTCCTGCGCGCGGCCGAGGTGGTGGAAGGAAACGGGATTGGCCGCGTCAATTTTTGTCGCGCGCTCGAGCAGGGCGACGGCCCTGGCCGGCCTGCCGCCGCGCACGGCTGCGAGTGCCGCGACGTTCAGGGCTTCGACGTCATCGGGCGAGCCGTCGAGAATCGCCTCGCAGGCACGCTCGGCCTCGGCAAGGCGGTTTTCCCGGAGCAGCCGTCGCGCTTCGCTCAGGTTCGTCATGCGGACTATTCAAGCATAGATGGCGCGCAGGATATTCTTGGGCGCCATGGGAATTGGGGAGCTGCGCCACTACATTCGCACCTACGACGGCGACCTCGAGCCGGCGTTCTGCGCGCGCATGCTCGACTCGTTCAATGCGCTGAGCCGCTATCAGCGGCCGAAGGGCCGCGGCCGCCGGGGCGGCCTCGAGGACTCGGCCTGGACCGAGCTCAACGTCACGGGCCTGTCGGACCAGGCTTTCCTGGGATTTTTCCGGGCAAGAATCGACTTGGCCCTGGACCGCTACAACCGGGAAGTCGGGCTCGGCATCGCGGTTCCAAATTCACCCAAGACCGCCGACTTGATCCTGAAGCGCTACCGCCCGGGCGCCGACGAGCAGTTCCAGCAGCATTTCGACTCGATTCACGAAGTCTCGAACCGATACTTCGTGCTGATCTGGTACCTCAACGACGTCGCCGAAGGAGGGGAAACCGTGTTCCCCCAGCTCGACATCAAGATCGCCGCGCGCCAGGGACGGCTGCTCGCATTCCCGCCGTACTGGATGTTTCAGCATGCAGGCCTTCCGCCGGTTTCCGGCGAGAAATTCATTCTTTCCACCTACCTGCTGTTTTGAATCTCAGGCGTCGTAGCCCCAGCGGTCGAGATGCGGACGCAACAGGGGGATGACATCATCGAAGCGTTTTTCGTAGGCCTTCCAGCGGCCGATTGACCGGGCATGAACCGGTTGTACGACCTGACTGTAGCTCGGCGTGCTGATGAAACCTTTGCGGCGCGCGTGTTCGCCCGGTTCGAGCAGCGCATCCGTCCACTCGAGGCCGAGGAAATCGGCCATTGCTCGCACCTGGCGCTCGAAATCCGTGACCAAATCTTCGTAGCGCACGTCGCGGACCGCTGGCTGCAGCAAGGCGGCTTCGCGGTTCCAGAATTCGAACGCCCGGACAAAAGCCGCCGCGAGCGATGGCAGGTTGCGACACAGCAGGACGAAATCAGGCGCCGTGAAATGCTGCATGTAGCAGCTCAGGATGATGTCGCAGGGATGACGAATGGCGAGCAGGACGCGCGAATTCGGGAACAACCGGCGAATCGCCGGCAATGCGAGCAGATTCAGCGGGTTCTTGTCGACAAGGCGGCGTCCGGGTGCCAGATCGACCTTGCGGCGGACCTTGTCCCAGTAGAAGTCGCGTAGCTGGTCGAGCCGCGCGCGACTCATGTGCGCCAGCTTCCGGGGATACCGGATGTTGTCCCCGGACATGCGATCGATGACCTGGTACAGATACCGGGTTTCGTCCATGGACACGAGCGAGGCGTGGGCGTCGAGCGTCTGCTCGAGCAGCGTCGTTCCCGAGCGCGGGAACCCCACGATGAAGATTGGGCTCTCTTCCACGCGAGGCGAGCCACTCGTGTCCCAGGCGGCGACATCCGCGGGATGGCAACCGAAATCCGCGATCCTGAATGGCGGTTCTTTCCACGCCGGCGAATCGGGCGCGGCGCGCTTCAGGTTCGACAATTGCGAACGGTGCGCCTCATCGAGCGCCGAAAAGGCGTCGTCATGCCGACCCAGGGCATCGAGCGACCTGGCCAGCGGAAACAGGTAATAGTGGCGCAGGTGAAACTCCGCGGTCGCGTCGAGGAGCGCTGTGAGCAGATCGTGGGCCTCCTGCATGCGACCTTCCCGATCTGCCAGCCGGGCTTCGACGGCCTTCAGGTCGACGCCGAGGGAGCTCGCGCGCGGATCCCGCTTGAGGCGCGCCAGGCCGGCGAGAGCCTCGTCAACCCGATTCGTGCGTTCCTGGACCTGGATCATGCGCAGGCTGGCCTCGGCATCGGGCCGCGGATCCCGCGAGGCAAGCTCGACGGCCTGTCCGGCACCCTGAAGGTCGCCAAGTTTCATGAGGAGCAGGCCGATCTTCGCCAGCAGATCGGTCGTCAGTCCGCGCATGTGCGGCCAGCCATCGAGCGCCGCGAGCGCATCGTCAGGTCGCATCGACTCGTCGCAACAAACTGCGTACTGATAGCGGATTTCGCCGTCCTCCGGCGCGAGCTTCACTGCGTCGTGCAAGACCCGCAGTGCCGCCTCGAAGTTGCCCATGTAAAAGTGGGCGAGGCCCACGTTGTAGAAGAAGTCCGCGGAAGCCTCGCCGAGAGCGCCGGCCCCGGCATATGCGGCGAGCGCCTCTGCGTGCCGGTGCTGCGCCAGGAGGGCCGTGCCGAGATTCATCCAATGATCTGCCTGCTTCGGGTTCCGGCGCGTCAACTCGGCGAAGATTTCGGAAGACTTCTTGTGCTGGCCCAGGGCATTCAATGAAACACCCAGCAAATCGAGGGCCTTGAGGTGCGCGGGCCGCATCTTGAGCGCCCTGCGGCAAATGGATGCGGCATCGCCGAACTGTCCGCGCTGATACATCGAGGTCGCGGCCTGGACAAGCGAATCCGGATCAGCAGCGGGCTTCGTCATGGCTCACTGCAAATGTTCGCATATCAGGAGAAAAAAAAAGGACGGCGGCCTGAAGGCACGCCGTCCCGAGGGGGGAGGATTGAATCCGATCAGGCGGCTTTCTTGGCGGCCTTGGCGGATTCGGAAACGGTCTGGGCAGACTCCGTGACGGTCTGGTCGAACCACTTCGTCAGCTGGGCCTGGTGCTCCGAGGAGAGCTTGATCAAGTCCTGCGAACGCTGGGTGGCACGCTCGGCGAACTGCGTCGACAGCTCGATCTGACGCGCGGTCAGGTCGTTGATGTCGCGGACGGTGCTCGTGAGCTGCAGCTGCTTCAGCGAGTACTCAAGCATTTCACCGGCAAACGCGTACTGCTGGCGCGCGATGCGCTCGAAGCTCTGTACTGAAAGCTCGTTGAACTTGACGACCGGGGCGAAGGCCTTCTTGCCGGCGTCCATGAAAGAGTTGAAATCGAAAGGCGTGTGGGTCATTTCTGGCATCCTTGAAATCGAAAAGTGATCGGCGATGGCGGTATTGTACGCAGGATCGTGTTGCAGCGCAACACAACCATTAGATGGGCTCTTGAGTTCCTATGCAAACGCCAATTAATGATATATCGAACAATTAGTTACATCGTTATTGGATGAATATTAGCCCGCAAGTCAGACGCCCATGTATTTTGCGCTGCACCCTCGGTGAAGGCGGCCGGGCTCAATGAGCCGTCCAGGCAACGTAATCCCCTGGATGACGGCCTGGGTCGCCGCGCAGCGCGAGTTCCCGACCGGGGAGATGCAACAAAAACTGGCTGGCTACGCCCAGGACTATGCGGCCATCGCCGCCGCCTTCTGGAACCAGTTGCAGTCGCCCCGTCCGGATTTCGACACGCTGCGCGAGCCGCTGACCGAACGCTACCGGCAGCTGTTCATGCCGCCGGGCGTGCAGGCGACCGAACGCTTTGCGCGACTCGCGGCGGCCATCGCGATCGACGCCTGCGAACGGCTTCGCGCGGCACTGGATGCGACCGGACCCGATGCGCCGCCGCTCACGAGCCTGCGCGAGCTGCATGCGCTGTGGATCGAATGCGGCGAAGCGGCCTACGCTCACGCGGCCCACAGCGAGGAATTCGCGGCCGCGCAGGCCGAGCTTCTCGCGGCACTCGTCGACCTCCGCGCTGGCGCTCGAGCACGATGACGCGGCTTGCACTCGATCCGGTCCGCGCCGCTGCGGAAATGGCCGAATTCACCCGGCGCATGGCGCTCGCGGCCCAGCAGCTCGCCGGCATCGAAGTCTCGACGGAAGGCTGCTCGCCGCGCGCGGAAGTCATTCGCCAGGACAAGACGGTGCTCTGGCGTTACGAGCCGACGGCGGCAAGCGCGGGGCTCCCGCCTCTCGTCATCTGCTATGCGCTCGTCAACCGGCCGTACATGCTGGACCTGCAGCCGGACCGGTCGCTGATCCGCGGCCTCCTGGCGCGCGGCCTCGACGTCTACCTGGTCGACTGGGGCTACCCGGACGCGGACGACCGCCACCTGTCGCTCGACGATTACGTGAACCGGTATCTCGGCGCATGCATCGATCACGTGCGGGGCGCGCACGAGGTTCCGGCGGTGAACCTGCTCGGCGTGTGCCAGGGCGGCACGATGTCGCTCTGCCACGCCGCGCTGCACCCGGCGCGCATCCGCAACCTCGTCACGATGGTGACGCCCGTCGATTTCCACACCGACGAGAACCTGCTGTCGAAATGGGTCCGGCAGGTCGACGTCGATCGCATGGTCGAGTTGCTCGGAAACGTGCCTGGCGAATTCCTGAACGCGACGTTCATTTCGCTGATGCCGCTCAACCTCACCGCGCGAAAGTACGCCGGGCTCGCCGACATCGCAGAAGACCGCGATGCGCTCGCGAATTTCCTGCGCATGGAGCGCTGGATCCACGACAGTCCCGACCAGGCGGGCACCGCGTTCCGCCAGTTCATCCGCTGGTTCTTCCAGGAGAACCGGCTGATCAGGGGAGGGCTCGAGATCGGCGGGAGCCCGGTCGATCCGCGTGCGATCGGCTGCCCGATCCTCAATGTGTACGCATCGCAGGACCATCTCGTGCCGCCCTCGGCCTCGCGGCCGCTCGAGGGGCTGACCGGCAGCCGCGACTACACGCCTTTCGAATTCCACGGCGGGCACATCGGCATCTATGTCAGCCGGAGCGCCCAGGAACTCCTGCCGAGGACCATCGCCCAATGGCTGCAGAAGCGGTAATAGTCTTCGGTTAGCATCGAATCCATGCGTCGCCTCGATTCCCGGAGTCTCCCGATCGCCAGCCTCCTCATGCTGGCAGCAGGACTCGCCGGTTGCGGCGACAAGTCGCCGGCGGCGAGCGAAGCGAGCCCTGCAACGGCGGTGGTGACAACCACAGTGGCGCCGGAAGCCTGGCGCGACGCGATCGATGCGCTCGGGACGGCAAGGGCGAACGAATCGGTGACGCTTACCGCGAAGGTGAGCGAAACAGTGCGCAAGGTGGCGTTCGAGAGCGGCGACGTGGTCCGGGCGGGCGACGTCATCGTCGATCTCTCGAGCGGAGCCCAGCTCGCGGGACTCGAGGAGGCGCGCGCGGCTTACCAGGAAGCGGAGCGGCTCCTGAAGCGGCAGCAGGAGCTCGCGGGGAAACAACTCGTCGCCGCGAGCGCGATCGACTCGCAGCGCGCGATTCGCGACGTCGCGAAGGCGCGCATGGACGTCGTTCGCGCCCAGCTCTCGGACCGCGTGATCACCGCGCCATTCGACGGCGTGCTGGGCCTCAGGCAGGTCAGCCCGGGCTCGCTCGTGACGCCGGGCACGCCGATCGCGACGCTCGACGACATTTCTGTCATCAAGCTCGACTTCCAGGTGCCCGAGCGGTACCTCGCGGTGCTCGCGCGCGGACAGGGCATCACGGCGCGCAGCGAGACTTATCCCGACAACCGGTTCGTCGGCACGGTGACGCATGTCGATTCCCGCGTCGACCCGGTCACGCGGTCCGTTACCGTGCGCGCCGAGATCCCGAACGGCGAGGGCCTGCTGCGGCCGGGAATGCTGATGTCATTGCAGGTCCTGCTCGCGCCGCGCGACGCGCTCGTCGTGCCGGAAATCGCCGTGATCCAGGTCGGCGTCGAATCCTTCGTCTTCCGGGTCAAGCCGGACCAGTCGGTCGAGCGCGCGAAGGTCTTGCTCGGCTCCCGGCGCGAGGGTGAAGTCGAAATCAGGAGCGGCCTGGCGGCCGGGGATCGCGTCGTTACCGAGGGCACGGTCAAGCTGCGGGACGGCGTAATCGTGGTCGAGGCCGAGTCCGGCGCCCGCGAGGCCGGTCAGTGAACCTTTCGGAACTGTCGATCCGCCGTCCCGTCTTCGCCACGGTCATGAGCCTGCTGCTCGTCGTGCTCGGCGTGATCGCCTACACACGCCTCACGCTTCGCGAGCTTCCCGCGATCGATCCGCCGATCGTGTCGGTCGGCGTCGACTACCCGGGAGCATCCGCGGCCGTGGTCGAGACCCGCGTGACGCAGATCCTCGAGGATTCGCTCTCCGGCATCGAAGGCGTCGACACGATCGATTCGCGCAGCCGCAACGGCGAGAGCGACATCAGCATCGAATTCTCGCTGGCCCGCGACATCGAGGCCGCGGCCAACGACGTGCGCGACGCGGTGAGCCGCGTGCTCGACCGCATGCCGCAGGAAGCGGACCCACCGGAAATCGAGAAGGCGGAGTCCGATTCCGAGGTCATCCTGTGGCTCAACATGCGCTCGACCCGCATGGACACGCTGCAGCTCACCGACTACGCCTACCGCTACGTGCTCGACCGCCTGTCCGCCATCGACGGCGTTGCGCAGGTGCGGGTTGGCGGCTCGCAGCGCTACGCCATGCGCGTGTGGCTCGACGCCACGGCGCTCGCCGCGCGCCGGCTCACGGTCGCCGACGTCGAGCAAGCGCTGCGGCAGGAAAACATCGAGCTGCCGGCCGGGCGCATCGAGTCGACGGACCGGGATTTCACGCTGCGCGTCCAGCGCGGATACCGGGACCCCGCGGACTTCGCGCGCATGACGCTTGCAAAGGGCGACGACGGCTACCTCGTGCGGCTCGGCGACGTCGCGCGGGTGGAACGCGCGGCAAAGGAGCGCCGCTCGTATCTTCGCAGCAACGGCGAGCCGAACATCGGGCTCGGGATCGTCAAGACCTCGACTGCGAACAGCCTCGACGTCGCGCGCGCGGCGCGCGCGACCGCAGAGGAGATCCAGAAGAGCCTGCCCGAGGGCACGAGCATCTTCGTCGCCTTCGACAGCACCGTTTTCATCGACGCCGCGGTCAAGCGCGTCTTCATGACGCTGTTCGAGGCGATCGCGCTCGTCGTCGTCGTGATTTACCTGTTCCTCGGCAGCGCGCGCTCGGCGACGATCCCTGCAGTGACGATACCGGTCTGCCTCGTCACGGCCTTCGCGGCCCTGTGGGCGTTCGGCTTTACGATCAACCTGCTGACTCTGCTCGCGATCGTGCTGTGCATCGGCCTCGTCGTGGACGACGCGATCGTGGTCGTCGAGAACATCCAGCGCCGCGCCGACCGCGGTGAGCCGTCGCTCGTGGCGGCCAAGCGCGGCACGAGGCAGGTCGCCTTCGCGGTGGTCGCGACGACTGCGGTGCTGGTGGCGGTGTTCCTGCCGGTGGGCTTCATGGAGGGCAACACGGGACGGCTCTTCAGGGAGCTCTCGGTCGCGCTCGCGAGCGCGGTCGCGATTTCCTGCTTCGTCGCGCTGACGCTCACGCCGATGATGTCGTCGATCCTAGTCCGCCCGCACACCGAGCCGGCCGGGCTGAATGCGTGGATCCACCGCCAGTTCACGCGAGTGACCGAGCGCTATCGGGCGCAGGTCGGCCGGACGATCGGCAAGCCCGTGATTTTCGGCGCGGTGATGGCCGCGAGCGCGATCCTGAGCGTCGTGCTGTTCCAGGTGGTTCCCAAGGAGCTCGCGCCCGACGAGGACCGCGGCGCCTTCTGGATCTCGATCGAGGGCCCGGAAGGGGCGGGCTTCGACTACACGGTGACCCAGATCCGCAAGGTGGAGAATCTCGTCACCCCGATGATCGGACCCGACAAGCCGATCCAGCGCGTCAATACACGGGTGCCGGGAGGCTTCGGCGCCGGCGAGGAAATGCACACCGGCCAGGCGATCGTGTTCCTCCAGGAATGGAGCGAGCGCGACGTGACGACGGCCGAGGTGGTCGAAGACCTGCGCTTCAAGCTCGGGTCGATCCCGGCGGTCCGCGCGACGCCGCGCGTCCGCGGCGGACTTGTGCGCAGCGGCGGCCAGTCCCTGCAGGTCGTGCTCGGGGGCCCGGACTATGCGGAGCTCGCGGCATGGCGCGACCGGATGCTCGTACGCATGACAGCGAATCCGGGGCTGCGCGATTCGGATTCCGACTACAAGGAGACCCGGCCGCAGATGCGCGTCGAGATCAATTTCGACCGTGCGGCCGACCTCGGCGTGTCGAGCGAGGAGATCGGCAGCACGCTCGAAACGATGATGGGCTCGCGCCAGGTGACGACTTTTGTCGAAGACGGCGAGGAATACGACGTCGTGCTGCAGGCCGACCGCCCGGGCCGGACCGGGCCCGCGGCGGTCGAGAATCTCTACGTGCGCTCAGGGCGAAGCGGCGAGCTGGTTCCGCTATCCAGCCTCGTCACGCTTGCCGAGATCGCCGAGCCGGGAAGCTTCAACCGATTCAACCGCCTGCGGGCGATCACGCTGTCGGCAAACCTGGCGCCGGGCTACCGTCTCGGCGAGGCGCTCGACTGGTTCGAGAAAACCGCGGCCGAAGAACTGCCGGACTATGCCCAGCTCGACTTGAAGGGCCAGGCACGGGAATACCGGACAGCCGGCGGCGCGGTGGTGTTCACGTTCGTAATGGCCCTGCTCATCGTCTACCTAGTCCTTGCCGCGCAGTTCGAAAGCTTCATCCATCCACTCGTGATCATGCTGACCGTGCCGCTCGCCGTGCTCGGCGCCCTGATCGGCCTCGCCGTGTCCGGCGGCACGCTGAATCTTTTCAGCCAGATCGGGATCGTCATGCTGATCGGCCTCGCGGCCAAGAACGGGATCCTGATCGTGGATTTTGCGAACCAGCTGAGAGACGAGGGGCGCGACGTGAAGGACGCAATCGTCGAAGCATCCGCGGTGCGCCTGCGTCCGATCCTGATGACTTCCATCGCGACGATCACCGGCGCGCTGCCGCTCGTGCTGTCCGGCGGCCCCGGCTCGGCGAGCCGCTCGACCATCGGCGTCGTCGTGATTTTCGGCGTCGCATTCTCGACCCTCCTGTCCCTTTACGTCGTGCCCTCGTTCTATGCGCTCCTCGCGCCGCACACGCGCTCCCCCGAGGCCCTGACGAAACGGCTCGAGCGGCTGGAACTTGAAACGCCGGAGCTTCCCGGCCCCGCCTGAGCACCCCCGGGCGGGCCGCCGGGTGTCAAGCTGACACACAGATCCTAACTCTCTGAAATAGAACGCGTTTTTGCGTCCGTTCCAGGGCGATTTTGCCTCGCGCTGGTAGAATCGAGGCCGGTCCCGGGCCTCGCGCACCACGCGGGCGCCCATCACCCCTCGATCCAGGAGCGGCGCTTGGCGACGGCGACCCCGTATCAGCAGCTCGAGCAGGAGTTCCGGAGGCTGCACGCTTTCCGGGGCGTGCTCGCGCTGCTGCGCTGGGACGCGGCGGTCACGATGCCGCGGGCGAGCGCCGACGTCCGCGGCGACCAGCTCGCGGCGCTCGAGATCGAGTCCCACGCGCTCCTCGTGTCGCCGCGCATATCGCGCTTGCTCGACCGCGCGGACGCGAACGCCCAGTCGCTCGCCGGCTGGCAGGCCGCGAACCTTCGCGAGATGCGGCGGCTCCATGACCACGCGATCGCCACTCCGCAGTCGCTCATCGCGCGCATGGCAAAGTCCTTCGCGCGCGCGGAGGCTCGCTGGCGCGAGGCCCGGGAGGCGAACGACTTCAATGTCCTCGCGCCGCAGCTCGAGGAAACGATCAAGCTCGTGCGCAGCAAGGCGGAGCTCCTCGCGCAGCGATTCTCGCTCGAACCCTGGGACGCCCTTGCCGACGAGTTCACGCCGGGACTGCTCTCGCGCGACATCGAGGCGATCTTCACGCCGCTCACGCAACGCCTGCCCGGGCTCGTGACGGAAGCGATCGGGCTGCAGGCCGCGGCGCCTGCGCTGCCGATCGAGGGCCGTTTCTCGGTGAGCCGGCAGCGGGGCCTGGCGACCGACGTCATGAAAGCGCTCGGGTTTCCCTTCGACCGCGGGCGCTTCGACGAAAGCGACCATCCGTTCACCGAGGGCGTGCCCGGCGACATCCGCGTCACGACGCGGTTCGTGCTGAAGGACCCGTTCCAGGGGCTGCTCGGCGCACTGCACGAGACCGGCCAGGCGCTCTACGACCTCGGGCTCCCGTCGGAGTGGGTCGACCAGCCGGTCGGGCAGGACCGCGGAATGGCGATCGAGGAGAGCCAGTCGCTCCTGCTCGAGATGATGGTCGGCAGGAGCCGCGCCTTCGTCGCGTTCCTGCGTCCGCTCCTCGAAAAGCACTACGGCGCGGCCGGGCCGGAGTGGACCGAGGAAAATCTCTATCGCTACCTGAACCGCGTTGCGCGCGGAACGAACCGCATGGACGCGGACGAGCTCACCTACCAGACGCACATCTGGATGCGATACGAGCTCGAGCGCAAGCTGCTTTCGGGCGAGCTCGCGGTCAAGGACCTGCGCGAGGCCTGGAATACGCTTTCGTCCGACCGGCTCGGGCTGGTGCCGGCCACGGACGTCGAGGGCTGCCTCCAGGACATCCACTGGGCGATCGGCTCCTTCGGGCACTTCCCGTCATACGGCGTCGGCGCCGTCATCGCGGGCCAGCTCTGGGAAACGATCCGCGAGCAGCAGCCGGGTATCGAGTCGGAGATCGCAGCCGGCCAGTTCGGGAGCCTCTTCTCGTGGCTCCGTGAGCGAGTGCATTCCATGGGCGCGAGCATGGGCGTGCCGCAACTCGTGCAGCACGCCACCGGCCGCGCTGTTTCTGCCGCGCCGTTCTTGCGTTACCTGGAGCGCAAGTATCTCGCGGAAAACTAGAATAGCGGCATGATCCCGGCCCGATCCGAATCGTCCGCGAACTTCCACCGCCTCTCGGCGCGCATCCGCGGCCTGGTCGGCAAGGCGATCGCCGACTTCAACATGATCGGCGAGGGTGACCGTGTGATGGTCTGCCTCTCCGGCGGCAAGGATTCGTACACGCTGCTCGACATGCTGCTCTCGCTGCAGCGCGCGGCGCCGGTCTCCTTCGAGCTGTTCGCGGTCAACCTCGACCAGAAGCAGCCGGAGTTTCCCGCGCGGGTGCTTCCCGATTACCTCGGCTCGCTCGGCGTGCCGTTTCACGTCATCGAGCAGGACACCTACTCGGTCGTGCGCCGCGTGATTCCCGAGGGCCGCACGCAGTGCGGGCTTTGCAGCCGCCTCAGGCGCGGCGCGCTCTACCGCTTCGCGCGCGAGCGGGGATTCACGCGCATCGCGCTGGGCCACCATCGCGACGATATCGTGGAGACCCTGTTCCTGAACCTGTTTCATGGCGGCCGGCTGAAGGCGATGCCGCCGAAGCTGCGCTCCGACGACGGCGCCAATGTCGTCATCCGGCCGCTCTGCTACGTGCCCGAGCGGGAGATAGCTCGTTACGCGCGCGCGCGGGAATTCCCGATCATCCCGTGCACGCTCTGCGGATCGCAGCCGAACCTGCAGCGCGAGGCGATCGCCCGGATGCTGGCGGACTGGGAGCGCACGAGTCCGGGCCGCGTCGAATCCATCTTCAACGCGATCTGCAACGTCGAGGCCTCGCACCTCGCGGACCCCCGCGCCTTCGATTTCGCCGGCCTCGATCGCGCGCCGCCGGGCCCCGGCTCCTGAAGTGGCGCGACCACCGTTGGCGAACAGCTATTGGGTCGAGCCGGAGCGCATCCTGGCAGGCGAGCATCCATCGGGTACGGACGACGCGGCGACTCGCAAGCGCCTGAAGCGGCTCATCGATGCCGGCGTCGACTGTTTTCTCGATCTGACCGAACCGGCCGAGTTCGGGGCGTACCGGCAGCTGCTGGGCCCGGCGCCAACCGGCCGCGACGTCACTTACCTGCGGCAGCCGATTCGCGATCACGGCGTGCCGGAATCCGATGTGCGCATGCGCGAGATCATCGACACGCTCGACGGCGCGCTCGCCGACGGGCGCTGCGTGTACCTGCACTGCCGTGCGGGCATCGGCCGCACCAACCTGGTCGCCGGATGCTGGATCGCGAATCAGGGCGGCGGCGGCGCGGCCGCGCTCGAGCGCCTGAACCGCCAGTGGCGCGGCAATGCGCGCTCCCGTACCTGGCCAACGGTCCCGGAGACCGAGGAACAGGTCGCGTTTGTCCGCGACTGGCGGCCGCCGCGCGCGAAGCTCCAAGCGCCCGTGCCGAGGGCGCCCGCCAGGCGGGACTATGACGATCGCGTGCGCGGAATGATGCTCGGCCTCGCGGCCGGCGATGCCCTCGGTCACGCCGCGCTCGGACTGCCCGCGGGAGCGTGGTCGGACAAGACCGCGATGGCGCTCTGCCTGGCGGACAGCCTCGTTTCGCACGGCGATGCCGACGCGTCGGACCAGGTCAGGCTGTACCGCGATTGGCAGCGCTCGGGTCTCTGGTCGAGCACGGGCAGCTGCGTCGGCATCAGCGCGGCGACCAGCCGTGCGCTCGCGGCTGCGCAGTGGACCGGAAATCCGTATGCGGGATCGCACGACCCGGCGCACGCCGACGCGGAGCCGCTCGCGCGCATCGGCCCGGCCGTCGCCTGGTTTCGCGATGCGCCGCGCCTTGGCATCGACGCCGCCGTCAATGCCGCGCGCGTCACGCACCAGGCGCCGCTCACCCTGGACGCGGTGCGGCTTTTCGCGGCGCTGCTCGCCGGCGCCCTCGCGGGCGCGGACAAGGAGGCGCTGCTCGCCCCGGACTTCAGCCCGGAACCGGGCGAGTGGAGCGCGGATTCGCTGCGCACGCCGATCCGGGAAATCGCGGGCGGCGCCTGGCGCGGCAGGCGGCCGCGCAAGATCCTGCGCGGCAAGTTCGCGACGGTCGCGGCGCTCGAGTCGGCGCTCGCGGCCTTCGAGGGCGGCAACGATCCTGAGGAGTGCCTGCAGGCGGCTGCTGCCCGCCCGGGCGATGCGCAGACGGCGGCCGCAATGACGGGGCAGCTTGCCGGCGCCCACTACGGCGCGTCGGCGCTGCCGGCAGCGATTCGATCGGGACTCGCGCGTGCGGCGGAGATCGAGTCGCTCGCGGAACGGCTGGCCGGCTCTGCGCCGCGCGCGCGCCGGGGCTGAATCCGCATGCAGAGGCTCCGCATCCTCGTCCTCGTCCACGAGACGCTCGTGCCGCCGGAGACGCTCGAGGGCATCGGCGAGCAGGCAGCCGCCGAGTACCGCACGGAATTCGATGTCGTGAGCTGCCTGCGCGAATCGGGCCATGACGTGCGCCCGATCGGCATCGGCGACAGCCTGACAGAGCTGCGCACGACGATCCAGGACTGGCAGCCGCAGGTCTGCTTCAACCTGCTCGAGGAGTTCGGCGGCATCGTCACCTACGACCAGCACGTCGTCGCCTATCTGGAGCTGCTCCGGCAGTCGTACACCGGCTGCAACCCGCGCGGGATGATGCTGTCGCGCGACAAGGTCATTTCGAAGCAGATCCTCGCCTATCACCGGATCCCGACGCCGCATTTCGCCGTGTTTCGCCGTGGCGGCGCGGTCCGCATCCCGAAGGCGCTGCGCTTCCCGCTATTCGTGAAGTCGGCGACGGAGGACGCCTCGCTCGGCATTTCGCAGGCGTCAATCGTCGAAGATGCTCCGAAACTCCGGGAGCGCATTGATTTCATCCACCAGCACACGGGATCGGACGCGCTGGTCGAGGAATACATCGAGGGGCGGGAGCTCTACGTCGGCGTGCTCGGCAACGAGCGGATCCGCACGCTGACGCCTTGGGAGTTCATCTTCGGCGAGCTGAAACCCGGCCGCGCCGCGATCGCGACGCGCAAGGCCAAGTGGGATCGCGCCTACCAGGCGCGGCACGGCATCACCAGCGGGAAGGCGGAGAGCCTGCCGGCGGGACTCGCCGAAAAGCTCGACCGCCTCGCGCGCCGCATCTACAAGGCGCTGCACATGACGGGCTACGCGCGCATCGATTTCCGCGTGCGCGAGGACGGCACGCCATTGGCGCTCGAAGCAAATGCCAACCCAAACCTCGAGCGCGAGGAAGATTTCGCGGACGCCGCGCTGCACGACGGCATTCCGTACCCGGCGCTACTGCAGCGGCTGATATCGCTCGGGCGGTCGTACCGCGCCGAATGGAGGGAGGATTGACGGTTGTTGACGGTGCCGGGTCGTACTTTCGTCATCTACGACGACCGTAGATGACGAAAGTACGACCCGGCACCGTCAGCGACCATCAAGCGGCCCTGGCAGCCCTCGGGCGGATGAACCCGAATACGCTCGAGTAGCCGTGGACGAAGGTCGCGCCCTGGACCGGCGCGATCTCGCCCGCGCTGAACATGCCCGCCACAGGGATGTCGATCATGCGGCGGAGCGTCCCGGAATCATGGCCGCTCACGCCGAACATGTTGCGGCCGCGCCCGGCGCAGGCGAAGAGGAGCGCGGCGTGGGGAGGCAGATCGCCCGCCAGCGACGCGGCGAGCCGCTTTTCCAGCTCCTCGGAAGCGGCAGCTCCGTCGCGCAGGTGGAATTGCACGATGGCATTCGGCGCGATGCGCGAGCCGATCCAGAGCGCGCCGCTGTCCGGATCGAGGCCGAGTACGTTGCGCATCAGGAAATCGCCGGCGCCGACCGTTTGCCGCGGGCCAGGCAGCGCAAGCCCGATGCAGAGCGCGTCTCCGAAGCGCGTGCGGTCGGTTTCGTCGAGCGTCGCGAAGAGCGAGGTCAGTAGATCCTTGGGCCGGCGGCCGTCCAGCTCGTTGATCAGGTTGCCGTCGCTGGCGGTCACGAACAGCGGATCGCCGATGGGGCGGCAGCCCTGCGCGAGCACGGAGTCGATGACGACGTTTCCGGAGAGCGCGAGCAACATCCCGCCCGAGCGGTGTACTTCGCCGTTCCCGAGCAGCCGGGCCATGCCGGGCTCCATCATGCCGCTCGCGAGCCCGCCGACCACGGTGGATGCCGGGAATGCGCGGTCGAGCCCGCGCGCGCAGGCTTCGGCGTCGAGCGTCGAGGGATCCGCGAGCAGCATGAAACTCGCCTCGGACTCGGGACTGAGATCGAGCAGCCGCCACCAGCTCTCTCGCGAGACGGAGAGCGGCGGCAGTGTCGCCTGCTCGAGATGAATGCAGGTGAGCGCGGAGTCGGGCAGGCGGCCGCAGAGCAGGGCGATGCCGGGTTCCTCCTCTTCCTCGCTTCCGCCGCCGATCAGGCCGCCCGCATTGCATCCGAGCAGCAGGCAGTCGCCGAGATGCGGCTTCAGCAGCTGCGGCAACTGCTCGACGGCGGCGCCGTAGGCAGCCGAGACGAATACGATCGCGAGGTCGTATCTGGACCCGCCCGACTCCCCTTCGAGCTGCTCGGCCGCCTCCGCAATCGCCGTTTCGAGGCGGGCGCCGAGGCCGATGGCGCTCGCCCAGGCCATTGCATTGCGCGACTCAGGCTCCGGCACCGACTTCCTCGTGAGGAATCACGATCGTTTCGCGGCAGGATTCCTCGACCCAGTCACCGAGGTGCACGTCGGCGAGCATCGTGTTGAGGTATCGCGAAGCAAGCTCCGACAGGGGCAGGCTGTAGCTGCGCACGCGCAGCACGACCGGTGCGAACATCGCGTCGGCCACGCTGAAGGCTCCGAATAGGTAGGGGCCGAGTTCGCCGTAGTCGCGGCGGCAACCCGACCAGATCGCGTCGACGCGGCGCAGGTCCCGTTCGAGCGGCGCGGTCATCGGCACGCGCCGGCCGGTCGCGCGCGCATTCATCGGGCAGGCGGAGCGCAGTGCCTGGAATCCGGAGTGGATCTCCGCCGCGACCGAGCGGGCCGTTGCCCGGAGCGCCGCGTCGGCGGGCCAGCCGCGCCCGCCCGCGAGTTCGGATGCGTATTCGCAGATCGCGAGCGACTCCCAGACGCGGAGCTCGCCGTGGATCAGGACCGGCACCATCCGCGTCGGCGACAGCTTTGGAATTTCCGTTTCAAACTCGGGTGTGCCGAACTGGAACTGCCTGACGGCGAAATCGAGACCGAGATGGCGCAGCAGCAGCCACGTCCGCAGGGACCAGGAACTGTAGTTGCGGCTGCCGACGACCAGCGTGAGCGCGCTCATGCGGCCGAGACTGCGCGTCCCGGCCCGGAGGGTCAACAGCTCATTCGTCCTTGGGCTTGCGCGTCTTGATCCAGGCCGAGAGCTTGCGCAGGTCTTTCTTCTTCTTCCATTCCTTCTTGACCAGCAAGCCGCTGTCGTAGGGATCGTAACCTTTCTTCACGCCCTGCTGATTCTGCTGGATGCGCTTCTGCGTGCCCTGCGAATAGTCGCTGCTGAACGCGAGCGTCGGATCGTCGAGCAGGCGGCGCATCACCTCGTCGCCGGTCGAGCCGGAGACAGGCACCCAGATGGCATTCCCGAGCTCGTCGAATTCGATGCGCCCATGTCCGAGGCGTTGCTCCTCGGCGTAGTGAGACATTTCCTTCGCGTTGTCGGAAATCCTGCGTGATTTGTCGTTGTCGCCCATTGAGTTACAGACGGTAACGGAGACGCGCCGCACAATCCGCGAAAGCCTTCACATAACGGGGGCGCCCGCAGAGCGGGACGGGACTGGATGAATGTACAGGTGGCCGCCAGCGTGCCGGCGTGGGCGCGGAGGCGAGGGCCACACTTACTTAATGTTGCGCAACGCGCGGCGGCGCCCCGCTACTCGGGTTTGCGGAAGCGCAGCGTGAAACGGTCGCTCTCGCCGATCGCGACGAACTTTTCCCGGTCCACGTCGCCGCCCTCCAGGGTCGGCGGCAGCGACCAGACGCCGTTCGGGTGATCCGCCGTGTCCTTCGGATTGGCGTTGATCTCGCTCTCGCCGATCAGCTTGAAGCCTGACTTCGTTGCGAGTGCGATCGCATGGTCCTTGCGCACGTAGCCTGACTCGGCCTTCGGGTCCTGCGGCTTGTCGTTCTTCGCGCGGTGCTCCACGACGCCCAGGATTCCGCCCGGCTTCAGCGCGGCGTACATGGCGTCGAACATCGCCTGGGCGGAGTCACTGCCCATCCAGCTGTGGATGTTGCGGAACGTGAGGACCATGTCGACGCTGCCGCCCGGAACGGGCTTCAGCTCATTCGGAGCCTGGAGCGCGACGACTTTCGCGCGGTCGTAGAGATCCGGGGCGGAGGCAAGCTTGTCGGCGAATTTCTTGGAATTCTTCTTCACGTACTCGCTGGTGGATTTCGGGTCCCAGCTCGCCGCGATGTACTTGCCGTGCTCGCGCAGCGTCGGGGCGAGCACTTCGGTGTACCAGCCGCCGCCGCCCGGCGAGACTTCCATGACCGTCATGTCCTGCTTCAGGCCGAAGAACGAGAGCGTCTCCTTCGGGTGGCGGTACTTATCGCGCGCGCGATTCGCGTCGCTGCGGTGATCGCCGGCGAGGACCTTGTCGAGGGTCGCGAGCGTCGCCGAATCCGTAACAGGCGGCTCCGATGCCAGGGATACGCCGCTGGCGGCGAGAATGGCGACGGCGGCAAGCGCGCCGCGCTGGAGAAGTTGCATCTTGCTCATCTGATTGCTCCTTGCATCCGCCCTAGGCGGCGCCATCCGGTTCGAGATACGTGTAGCCGGCGAGTTCCGACTCATAGAACCGCTTGAGCGCCTGGCCCTCGGCGACCGAGAGGCTGCCTTCGCGCATCGCGCGCTCGCAGTCCCGCGCGAAGCGCGGGTAGAGCTCGCCCGGGTCGTACTGCATGTAGCCGAGCACGGTGCTCGCCGTGTCGCCCTTGAAGATCTCCTCGATCCACCAGCCATGCTCGTCGTCGAGGCGGATGTGCACGACGTGGGTATCACCGAAGAGATTGTGCAGGTCGCCGAGCGTCTCCTGGTAGGCGCCGACGAGGAAGGCGGCGAGGAAATAATCCTCGCCAGGCACGAGTTCGTGGACCTCGAGCGAGCGCTTGATGTCGCGCTGCGACACGAAACGGTCGATCTTGCCGTCGGAGTCGCAGGTGATGTCGGCGAGCACGCAGCTGCGCGCCGGGCGCTCGTCGAGGCGATGCAGCGGCATGATCGGGAACAGCTGGTCGATGGCCCAGCTGTCCGGCAGCGACTGGAATACCGACATGTTGCAGAAATAGATGTCGGACAGGATCGTCTCGAGGTCCTCGAGCTCCTCGGGGATCCGGCCGAGCTTGCGGGTGAGGTCGCGCACTTTCGCGCAGGTCGCCCAGTAGAGCCGCTCGGCGAGGCTGCGCATCTCGATGTTCAGGTAACCGAGGCTGAACATCTGCTGCGCCTGCTCGCGCGCCTGCTGCGCGTCGTGCCAGCACTCGACGAGGCGCCTCTCGCTGACGGTCGCATGGGCGTCGTAGAGGTCGGCGATCGGCTGCGGAAGCTTGCTGTCGTCGGCCGCCGAGCGTTCCGGCACGCTGAAAAGATCGAGGCGCGCGGCGCCCAGAACGTTGAAGACGAGGACGCTGTGGTGCGCCGCGATCGCGCGGCCGGACTCGCTGATGATCATCGGGTGAGGGAGCCCGCGCGCGTTGCACACGCTCGCGACGCGGTAGACGACGTCGTTGGCGTACTCGCGAAGCGAGTAATTCGTGGACGACTCGAAATTCGTCCGCGAGCCGTCATAGTCGATCCCGAGGCCGCCGCCGACGTCGATGTACTCGAGGCCGGCTCCGAGCCGCGCGAGCTCGGCGTACACCTGTGCAAGCTCGTTGACCGCGTCCTTGACGCGGCGGATGTCGTGCAGCTGCGAGCCCGGATGGCAGTGGACGAGCTTCAGGCAGTCGAGCATTCCGTGCGAGCGCAGCACTTCGACCAATTCCAGGATCTCGGTCGTGAACAAGCCGAACTTCGAGCGGTCGCCGGCCGATTCGCGCCAGCGGCCCGCGCCCTCGGCGGCGAGCTTCACGCGAACGCCGATCATCGGGCGCACCTGGTACTTCTCGGCGTGGCGCAGGATGTAGCCGAGCTCGGAGAAGTTCTCGACCACCGGGATGATCGAGCGACCGAGCTTGGTCGCGAGGATCACCGCCTCGATGTAGCTGTCGTCCTTGAAGCCGTTGCAGACGATGAGCCGCTTTGGCACGTCGCCGGTCATCGCCATCACGGCGAGAAGCTCGGGCTTCGAACCGCACTCGAGCCCGAAGCCGAGGTCCGCACTGCCGCGATAGACCTCCTCGACGACGAGGCGCTGCTGGTTGACCTTGATCGGGAAGACGGCGGCGTAGCGGTTCTTGTAGTCGTTCTCCGCGATGGCCGCGGCGAATGCGTCGTGCAGCGATTTCAGGCGGTCGCGCAGGATGTCCGAGAAGCGGAGCACCATCGGCGCCGTGAGGTCGCGAGCGCCGAGCTCCTGCACGACCTCGTAGACGTCTATCTCGCGCTCGCCGTTGCGGCCGGGCCGGCAGACGACGTGGCCCGCGGCATTAATGCCGAAATAGCCACCGCCCCAGGAGCCCGTCGCGTAGAGCTGCTCGGAGTCCTCGACGCTCCAGGGCGCCCGCGGCGTCACCAGTCCGCGCGTCACGCTGTCCAATTCGCGATCCCGTTCGATGCCAGAGGGCGCGGACGATAGCAGATCATGTGACGCTGCGCGCAATCCCCCGCGACGGATCGCGGATCCACTCGCTCCACGAGCCCGCGTAGAGCCGGCCGCCGGGGACTCCCGCGGCCTCGAGCGCGAGCAGGCCATGGCAGGCCGTCACGCCGGAGCCGCACATGCAGATCGGCGCATGGCCTTGCACCGCGCCCGTGCGCGATCGCCACATTTCCGCAATCTCCGCGGGCGCGCGGAAGCGGCCGTCCCCACCGAGGCTTTCGAGGAAGGGCAGGTTGACCGCGCCGGGCACGTGCCCCGCGACCGCGTCGATCGGCTCGACGCTTCCGGAAAAGCGCTCGGCGCCGCGCACGTCCACGAGCGTCTCGCCGTGGGCGAGGGCGCGGGCGACGCCCCCGACATCGCAGACCATTTCGGGCCGGGGATGCGGGACGAAGCGCGCGGGCGCCCGAGCTGAAGCCTCGGTCGAAACCGGCCGGCTCTCGGAGATCCAGGCGGCGAATCCGCCGTCGAGTACCGCAACCGCGTCGTGGCCCATCCATCGCAGCATCCACCACAGGCGGGCGGCGTAGGCGCCGGGACCCGCGTCGTAACAGACGACCCGGGTCTCGTTGCCGATCCCAAGTCGCGAGAGCGTCGCCGCGAAATCGGCGACGGACGGCAGCGGATGCCGCCCGGTCGTCGGCGTGACCGGAGCGGCAAGGTCGCGCTCGAGATCGGCATGGAGAGCGCCGGGAATGTGACCCGCGCGCCACGCGATGACGCCGGCCTCGGGCTTTCCGAGCTCGAACCGGCAATCCGCGACGAGCCAGTCCGTGTCGGAGAGGTGACCGGCAAGCTCGGCAGTCGAGATGAGGGGAGTACGCAACCTTTTTTCCGCCCGCCGCATCTTACCTTCGATGGACGAATCGCAGACAGGGAGCCGCCCGATTCCGGAAAAGCCGGCCGCGCGCCGGCGCGCGCCGCTGCCCTCGGTCACGAACGCCGAGCGCGCCTTCTGGCGCCGTGCGGTCGAGATCGAGCGATCGCGCCAGCGCCTCGCCGGGCCCGCGCCATTTCCCTTCCAGCCGGCCTGACCCGTCCCGCCTCATAAAGGGGACGCTCCCCTCTGAAGGGGGACTTTTGAAGGGGACGTTCACCTTCAAAGGGAAGCGTCACGTCCATTGAAGGTGAACGTCCCCTTCAAAAGTCCCCCTTTTGAATCATGTGTGGCGGACCGGCAGGCGGCCCGCGGCGGCGAGCGCCGTGAGCATGATCGTCGTGCCGAGCAGGGCGAGCGCCATGTCCTTCTGACCGTCCCAGATGTCGCCCTGCGTGCCGAGATAGGCCTGGCCGAGCTCGCCGCCGAAGATGATTGCGGCTGCGAATTCGATCAGCTCGTAGACGACCGCGTGTCCGGCCATGAACATGCAGGGCAGAAGGAACGCCCAGCTGCGCGGGTAGCGCGCGTAGCGCGCGAAGATCTCGACGGCGGCCGGCGTCACGAGCGTGCCGTAGAGAAAATGCACGACGCGATCGTAGTGGTTGCGTCCTTCGAGCGCAGCGCCACCGATCGCCCGCCACCAGTCGTCATACGGCACGAGCGAATAGGTGTAGTGCGCGCCGATCGCGTGGAAGACGAAGAACACGAAGAGACAGGTGTAGGCAAAGTCGCTGAAGCGCAGGCGCCGTGCCGTCAGCACGAAGAGCGGGATCGCGACGAACACGATCGCGTTCTCGAGCAGCCAGTCCGCGCGAGACACCGGGCCGATCGCGAGCGCGAGCCATGTCACGACGTAGGCCGCGAGCAGGCCGAACGGATAGCGCCACTCCAGAGCGGATTTGCGGTACATTCTGCGCCCTCGATTCCCAAGATAACGGATTTGCTTCAATCATGAGCGAGCACGCGATTCACACGCATTTTCCCGGCCGGCTCGTGTTCATCGGCTTCGGCAGCATCGGCCAGGGCGTCCTGCCGCTCATCCTGCGCCACGTCGGCGGCCTGACCGCGGACCGCATCACGATCGTGACGGCGGACGACGCAGGCCGGGAGGAAGCCGGCAAGTACGGCATCAAGTTCGTGAATCACCCGCTCACGCGCGAAAATTTCCGCCACGTGCTCGAACCATTCGTCGGGCGCGGCGACTTCGTGCTGAACCTGTCGGTCGACGTCTCGAGCATCGCGCTCATCAAGCTCTGCCACGAGAAAGGCGCGCTCTATCTCGACACCTGCATCGAGCCGTGGCCGGGCGGTTACACGGACCCGAACATCCCCGCGAGCCGACGCACGAACTACGCGCTGCGCGAGGAAGTTCTCGAGCTGCGCAAGGGGTGGTCGAACGGGCCGACCGCGGTGATCACTCACGGCGCGAACCCGGGCCTCGTCTCGCACTTCGTCAAGCAGGCACTGCTCGACGTCGCGAAGGCGACCGGCACCGATGCCGGCGACCCGAAGAACCGCGATGACTGGGCGAATCTGTCGAAGGCGCTCGGCGTCAAGGTGATCCACATCGCCGAGCGCGACTCGCAGGTATCGAGCAACCCGAAAATGCCGGGCGAGTTCGTCAACACTTGGTCGGTGGACGGCTTCGTGAGCGAGGGCAGCCAGCCGGCCGAGCTGGGCTGGGGCACGCACGAGCGACACTTTCCGCGCGACGGGCGCCAGCACGACTTCGGCCGCAAGAGCGCCATCTTCCTGACGCAGCCGGGCTGCTCGACGCGCGTCCGGACCTGGACGCCGGAGGCGCAGCACTTCCACGGATTCCTGATCACGCACGGCGAGTCGATCTCGATCTCCGACTTCCTGACCGTGCGTCAGAACGACCGCCCGGTCTACCGGCCGACGGTCCACTACGCCTATCACCCGTCGGACAATGCGGTGCTTTCCGTGCACGAGTTCTCCGGGAAGAACTACCAGCTCCAGGAGAGGAAGCGGATCATGATGGGCGACATCACGGCGGGCATCGACGAGCTCGGCGTGCTGCTCGCGGGCCACGCCAGGAACGCCTACTGGTACGGCTCGCAGCTCTCGATCGACGAGGCGCGCAAGCTCGCGCCCTACAACAGCGCGACGTCGCTGCAGGTCACGGTCGCCGCGCTTTCCGGGATGATCTGGGCGATCGAGAACCCGGCCGCCGGCATCGTTGAGCCGGACGAAATCGACTTCCGCCGCAACCTCGAGATCTGCATGCCCTATCTCGGGCCGGTCGTCGGCAAATACACGGACTGGTCGCCGCTCTTCGACCGCGGTCGGCTGTTCCCGGAAGATCTCGACGAAAGCGATCCCTGGCAGTTCAAGAACATCCGGGTGGTGTGAAAACGAAGGGGACGTTCACCTTCAGCGACACGCATACTCACTGAGCCGAAGTCATTTCGGCTGAAGGTGAACGTCCCCTTCGTTTTCGTACTCGATGAGCGTGATCGTCGCCGCGAGCGGCCCTGACGGTAACCTGGCCTCGACCGTGTCGCCGACGCGCTTGCCGAGCAGGGCCTGCCCGAGCGGCGAGTCCATGCTGACGTAACCCGGCTCGCGGTCGAACTCATCCGGGCCGACGATGCGATGGCGCCGCGTCGCGCCGGCCCCGATCTCGATCGTCACCCAGGCGCCGAAGAATGCGCGGCTCCTGTCGGAGGGCGGCCCCGACACGATCTTCATGCCGTCGAGCCGCGCCCGCAGGAAACGCACGCGGCGGTCGATCTCCCTGAGCCGCCGCTTTCCATAGATGTATTCCGCGTTCTCCGAGCGGTCGCCCTGGGCAGCGGCCTCGGCCACGGTGCGCGTCACCGCGGGGCGCTCGACGAGCCAGAGCTCGTCGAGCTCGGCGCGCAGCCGCCTCGCACCCTCGGGCGTTGCGTACCTGGAACCTGAGCGGGGACGTCCGGTAGCCATATGAACAGGGTGACTTCTGCGATTTGACAGAATGTGGTCCGCAAACTGTGGCGCGGTTCACGTCCGGCAGGCAAGGGGAGCGCTAACCTGAAGGCCGTCATTTCTGCGTACGTCAGTATCCCCTAGCGGACTTCCTTCCCTTCACCGAAAGTCCGCACTTCGGCCCCGGGCCAAAAGCCCGGGGCTTTTTTACGCCTCATTACAATGGAAGGGTGACGGCACCGCCCGCCTTCAAGGATCATTTTTCCGCGCAGTCCGACGCATACCAGAGGTGCCGGCCGGACTATCCCGCGGCAGTCTTCGAATGGCTCGCCGCCATCGCGCCGGGCCGGCGGCTCGCGATCGACGTCGCGACAGGCAATGGCCAGGCCGCGACCGGACTCGCGCGTCACTTCGACGCCGTGATCGCGACCGAGCCGTCCGCCGCGCAGCTGCGCGAAGCCCGTCCTCACCCGCGCGTCGAATACAGGCTCGAGCCCGCCGAGGCGATCTCGATCGAGGCGGGGTCGGCCGACCTCGTCGTCGCGGCGCAGGCGGCGCACTGGTTCGATTGGCCGAAATTCGCCGCAGAAGCGGGCCGCGTGCTTCGCCGGGGCGGGGTCCTTGCGATCTGGAGTTACGGCAATTGTGACGTCGCGCCCGCGATAGACCGGCTCGTCGCCGATTTTTCGCGCGACGTGGTCGGCCCCTACTGGCCGCGCGAACGGCGCCACGTCGACGAGGCCTATCGCGATCTCGTGCTGCCGTTTCCCCCGATCGCGGCGCCGGCGTTCGAGATGAGGATCCGTTGGTCCGTCGCGCAGATGCTGGGTTACCTCGACACCTGGTCCGCGGTGCGCCGATGCCGCGCACTGACGGGCCGGGATCCGCTCCGCCTGCTTGCCGAACCACTCGCCGCCGCGTGGGGTGACGGCGCGCGGGAAATACGCTGGCCGCTGACAATGCGCCCCTGTCGCGCCTGACCCACGCTTGGTCGCGGACCGGAACCTGCCTGCCGACCGGCTGCCTTATACTCCGCGCCCTCCCAGACTGGAGAATCCGGAATGTCCCTGCGCGTGTTGCTGCCCGTACTCCTGTGCTATTCCTTCGCCGGTGCCGCCTCGGCCGACAATACGGCCGCGCCGCCTGTCTCCGGCATCGACGGCTCCGCGATGGACCGCAGTGTCCGGCCCCAGGATGACCTGTTCCGCTTCGTGAACGGCACCTGGCTCGCGAACACGCCGTTTCCGGCGGAATACGACCGCGCCGGCATTGGCATCATGCTGCTCGAGCAAGCGCAGGAACAGGTGCACGCCATCCTGCTGGAGGCGGCGGGCAAGGGTGAGGCGGCGACGCCCGGCATGCGGCGGCTCGGCGACATGTACGCGAGCTTCATGGACGAGAAGCGCGTCGAGGAACTCGGCATCGCACCGCTCGCGTCGACTTTCGCCGAAATTGCCGCGATCGACGGGCCGGCCGCGCTTGCGCGCTTTTTCGGCCGGGCCCAGGGACTGGGAATTCCGGTGCCGCTCGGCGTTTACGTGTTCCCGGACGCGCGCAACGCGACCCACAACGTCGCCTACGTGAGCCAGAGCGGCCTGGGCCTCCCCAATCGCGACTACTACCTTCTCGAAGAGCAGAAGTACGCCGAATTCCGCAGCAAGTACGTCGAATATCTGACCAAGCTGTTCACGCTCGCAGGTGAAGACGATGCTGCGGCCCGCGCCGCGAAGATCCTCGAACTCGAGACGGCATTCGCGCGCGACCAGTGGACGCCGGTGCAGAACCGCGACCCGGTCGCGACCTACAACCGTCAGAGTCTCGAATCGGCGGCCGCGCTGGCACCCGCACTCGACTGGAAGGCCTACCACGCGGCGAGCGGCCTGCCCGCCGGGGACTTCATCGTGCGCCAGCCGACCTATGTGACGGCGCTCGGCAAGCACATGATCGATGCGGACCTGGCGGTCTGGAAGGACTACCTGACGGTGCGCACGATCGGTGCCTATGCGCGCGTGCTCCCGGCGGCATTCGTCGACGCATCCTTCGACTTCAATTCGCGGACGCTGCGCGGTACCGAGGCGCTCCGGCCGCGCTGGAAGCGGGCGGTACAGGAGACGGAAACGGCGATGGGGGAGGCGATCGGCGCCGAATACGTCGCGCGGCACTTCCCGCCGGAAGCCAAGCAGCGCATGGATCGGCTGGTCAGGAATCTGCTGGAAGCGTTCGACCGCGGCATCGACTCGCTCGAATGGATGAGCGCCGCGACCAAGGAGCAGGCGCACGCCAAGCTCCGCAAGATCAACGTCAAGATCGCCTACCCCGACAAGTGGCGCGACTACTCGGCGCTCGAAATCCGCCGGGACGACCTGCTCGGCAACGTCATGCGGGCCAACCAGTTTGAATGGAACTGGGACATCGGCCGCGCCGGCCGGCCCAAGGATCCGACTGAGTGGTTCATGACGCCGCAGACGGTCAACGCCTACTACCTGCCGACGAACAACGAGATCGTCTTTCCGGCTGCGATCCTGCAACCACCGTTCTTCAACATGATGGCGGACGATGCCACGAACTACGGCGCGATCGGCGCTGTGATCGGCCACGAGATCAGCCACGGCTTCGACGACAGCGGGCGGCAGTACGACGGCGATGGCAACCTGCGCGAGTGGTGGACAGCCGAAGACAACGAGAAGTTCAAGCTGAAGGCGGGCGGACTGGTGAAGCAATACTCGTCCTTCACGGCGCTGCCGGGACTGAACGTCAACGGCGAGTTGACGCTCGGCGAGAACATCGGTGACCTGTCGGGCGCTGCCGTCGCGTTCGCCGCCTACAAGGCATCGCTGAACGGGGCCAAGGCGCCCGTGATCGACGGCTTCACCGGCGAGCAGCGCTTCTTCCTCGGCTACGCGCAGGTGTGGCGCACCAAGTGGCGCGAAGGCCGCATGCGCGAGGTCGTGCTGACGGATCCGCACGCGCCGAGCGAGTTCCGCGCGAACGGCGTGGTCGCGAACATGAATGAGTTCTACGCGGCCTTCGAGCTGAAAGAGGGCGACAAGCTCTGGCGGCCCGAGTCGGAGCGCGTGAAGATCTGGTGATCGGTTGCCGGCCCGGAGATAATGCACGGAGCATGATCCGGTCCACGGCCCGCATCGCGATTCCGGTGCTGGCGGCGCTCGTCGTCGCCTGCACGCCGTTCGAATCGCTCTGGAAAAAACCGCCGTCGGCGGAAAGGAAACACGCGGCGAAGGCGGCGGCAGCGCCGCAGCTGCCGCTCGGCGAGGCTACGCACCGCTTCTTCGTCGCGCCGGACCAGGACGTCGTCGGCCGCCTGCAGGTGACGGTGTCGAAGCAGGAGGACACCTTCGCCGACATCGCGCGCCGCTTCAATGTCGGCTACACCGAGCTCGTGCGTGCGAATCCCGGCGTCGATCCCTGGCTTCCGGGGGAGGGCACGCAGATCGTGCTGCCGACCGAGTTCATCCTGCCGGATGCCCCGCGCGAGGGCATCGTGCTGAACCTCGCGCAGATGCGGCTCTATTACTACCCGAAGCCGCAGAAGGAAGGCCCGGTCGAAGTCATCACGCACCCGATCGGCATCGGCAAGGTCGGCTGGGCGACGCCCGAGGGCACGACCAAGATCGTCTCGCACGTCAAGGATCCGACCTGGACGCCGCCGATCTCCGTGCGCAAGGATCATGCAAAAGACGGTGACATTCTCCCGGCGACCGTGCCGCCTGGACCGGAGAATCCGCTGGGTCGCCACATGATGCGGCTCGGTTGGCCGAGCTACCTGATGCACGGCACGAACAAGCCGCCTGCCGTCGGCATGCGCGCGAGTGCCGGCTGCGTCCGGCTCTATCCCGAGGACATCGCGCTCCTTTTCGATGCTGTGCCGGACGGCACGAAGGTTGCCGTCGTGAACCAACCGGTCCTGCTCGGCTGGCGCGGCGACCGGCTGTTCGTGCAGACCTACGAGCCGCTCGAGGACGACAAACGCGACTGGTCCGACGTGCCGAAGGCGCTGCGCCAGAAGTTGAAGAAGCCGAAGGCTCCGCTGTGGAAGAAGATCGCGGAGCAGGACGAGTCGATCGACTGGGAAGCCGTCAGCGCTGCGGTGGCGAAGCCGCTCGGCGTCGCGCATTCCGTCGGCCCAGGCACGGGTCGCGATCTCACCGCGACGATCGCCGCGGCGCCAAAAGTGCGCAACGCGATCCCGGTCGGCGCGACCTGGAACGGAGTCGAAGACCAGTACGCCGGCGACCCACAGTTCGCGAAGCCCGCCGAGGGTGAGGGTGCGAAGGCGAGCACCGGGAACTGAAGCGGGGAGATTAAAGGGGACGTTCACCTTTGCTGACGGGAAGCTCATGAAGCCCCGCCTCAGCAAAGGTGAACGTCCCCTTTAATCTCCCCGCTTCAGTTCCGCGCGGCGAGCGCGGAGGCCATCGATCCCGCGACGACCATCAGCGCGCCCGCAATCGAGAGCGAATTGAGTCCTTCCGCGGCTACGAGCGCAAGCCCCGAGTGCTCGACCGCCCACATGGCGCCGATCGTGAAGAGCGGCGCCGTCGCGAGCACCGCGCTGACCCGCGACACGTCCCAGTGGTAAAGCGCCTCGACAAAGACGCCATACGCGCCGAGCGTATTGGCGCAGCAGAACGCGAGCATGCCGAGCTGAAGGCCGTCGAGATCGCCGATCTCCGCCGGGTCGCTCGCGGGCAGCATCACGACGACTGCGCCGATGTAGATCATCCAGAGCACCTGCTGCGCGGAGAAATGCTTCAACAACTGTTTTTGCGCGAGGCCGTACGCTGCCCAGGAAACGCCGGCGGCCACGGTGAGCGCCACGCCGAGCCCGAGCCCTTCCACGGGTCGCGCGAGCTCCGGCAGCCGCTGGTTGAAAAACAGCAGAAGTCCCGCGCCCAGCACGGCGAAACCGATCCACTGCACGCGCGCGAATCGCTCGTGGAAGACGAGCACTCCGCCGACCAGCAGCATCATCGGCGCAAGCTGGATCACGACCTGTGTCACGGACGGCGTCGCGTGGTCGAGCGCGACGAGATAGAGGACGTAGTTCCCGGTGAGCGTGAACGTCGCGATGACGAGCAGTAGGATCGCCATGCGGCTCGCGCCGGCGAGCCGGGGCAGGCGGCCGCGCAGCGCGAGGAAGGCGCCGAGACCGGCCATCGAGATCGCGAAGCGCCACCAGACGATCGTGTACGCGTCCATCCCCTCGAGCACGACCTTGAGCGCGATGGGCAGCAGTCCCCACAGCGCGGCGGTCGTCAGGGACAGCGTGAATCCAAGCCGCCAGTTCGTGGAGCCGCCAGTCATGTCCATTCATGATAATCTGCGCGCACGCTTGGGGAGTCAGCCGTGGCGGAACGTCTGGCCGGCATCCATGTTCAAGAAGAAGCCGGCTCGGGGCAATCGATCGCGGAAGCGCCGACGGCCGTAACGGCATTCGTAGGCCGCTGCCTGCGCGGACCCGTGAACCGCCCCGTCCGGATCTCGAGCTTCAACGAATTCCAGCGCGTCTTCGGCGGCCTGTGGCAGCCCTCGACGCTGTCGTACTCGATCGAGCAGTACTTCGAGAACGGCGGGCGCACGGCGCTCATCGTGCGCGTCACGAACGGAGCACGTTGCTGCACGCTGCGCCTGCCTGCGGGCGACCAGTCACTGGTGCTGCAGGCGCTCGCACCCGGCACCCGCGAATTCCTCCGCGCCGCAGTCGACTACGACGGGATCGGCGACAACGAGGAGGATTGCTTCAATCTCGTGATCCAGCGCGTGCGCACGCCCGGCTCGGAGCACATCGAGGACCAGGAGATCTACCGCCGCGTGTCGATCGCCGTGGACGCGCAGCGCTCGGTCGCAGCCGTGCTCGCGGAATCGGAACTCGCGCGCGTGGTGGGCGAGTTGCCGCTGCAGCGCCCCGATCCGACGCCGCGCCACGATCCCCGCGGCATCGCCGGCTATGTCTTCTCGGGGGCGGACGCGGACGACGGCGCGCCGCTCACGGACTACGACATCATCGGCTCGGCGGCGCAGGGGACCGGGATCTTCGCCCTCGACGCCGCCGACGGATTCAACCTGCTCTGCATTCCCCCGCGCACGCGCGACGTCGACCTCGGGGCGAGCACGCTACTCGTCGCGAACCGCTACTGCCGCGAGCGCCGCGCGATCCTCTTCGTCGATCCTCCGCTCGCCTGGGACAGCGCCGCCAAGGCGATCGCCGAAATGAAGCACTGGCCGCTTCCCTCGGACTCCGCCTGCATGTTCTTCCCGCGACTGCTCGGCTACGACAAGCTGCGCGGGCGCTTCGAGGCCTTTGCTCCTTCCGGCGCGATCGCGGGCACGCTGTCGCGCGCCTCGGAGCACTGGCCGGTGTGGACGAGCGCCTGCGGTGACGACGCCGTGGTCCGGCCGGGCCTCAGGCCCGCTTGCGCCGTGGATGACGAGCACCGCAACCGGCTGTCGGTTGTCGGCGTGAACACGGTGCAGACCGTTCGCCGGCCGGGACGCGACGGCCCGACGATATGCACGCTCGCCGGGCCCGGCGCGGTATCGGCCGACTGGCGCTCACTGTCCGCCCGGCGGCTCGCGCTGCTGGTCGTCAACAGCATCGAGCGCGGCACGCGCTGGATGGTTTTCGAGCCGAACGAGCCGCCGGCCTGGCGCCGCGCCACGCAGCAGCTGAAGGACTTCCTGGCCGCGCTCGAGGAGCGCGGCGCATTCGCGCATCGCGAGAACGGCGACCGCTGGTTCGTGCTTTGCGACGAGCGGGTCAACCTTCCGCGGCATCGCGAGCAGGGCATCGTGAACCTGATGTTCGGAGTCCCGGCGATGCGGGCGGGCGGCTTCCACGCCTGGCTCATCAGTCACAGGCCGGGCGGAAGCCGCGTTCAGACCGTGAGCCCGAACCTCGCCGGAATTCCCGACATCGGATTGACGCAGGTGCTTGCCGAGCTCGAAGTGCCGGCCGTCGACGGCTTCTAGCCGTATCCGCCGCCGCCCGGCGTCTCAATCACGATTTCGTCTCCCGCTTCGACGCGCTCCGCCGCACAGGCCGCGAGCACGATCGATTCGCCGCCGGCACGAGCGAGCCGGTTGATTCCGGTCGCGCCATCCTTGCCGCCCGCGAGCCCGAATGGCGCGATGCGGCGGTGGTTCGACAGCACGGCAACCGTCATGGGTGCGCGGAAACCGATGCGGCGAACGAGCCCGTCGCCACCGCGATGGCGCCCGTCGCCGCCGGAGCCGCGGCGATAGCGGAATTCGCGCACGAGCACCGGGTGCCGGTCCTCGAGCACCTCAGGATCCGTGAGGCGCGAGTTCGTCATGTGCGTCTGCACGCCGGAGGCGCCGTCGAAGCCCGGACCCGCGCCGGATCCTCCCGCGATCGTCTCGTAGTACTGGTGGCCGGCGTCGCCGAAGGTAAGGTTGTTCATCGTCCCCTGCGAGGCGGCGAGCACGCCGAGCGCGCCGAACAGCGCGTCCACGATGCATTGCGAAGTCTCGACATTGCCGGCGACGACCGCGGCCGGCGGGACCGGGTTCAGCATCGATCCCCGCTCGACGCGGATCGTGAGCGGCCGCAGGCAGCCTTCGTTGAGCGGGAAGTCGGCATTGACGAGCGTGCGGAACACGTAGAGCACGGCCGCCGTGCAGACTGCGAGCGGCGCATTGAAGTTGCCGGGCCGCTGCGCGGACGTGCCGGCGAAATCGACGATTGCGCTGCGGCTCCCGCGATCGACTTGCACCGTGACTTGGATCGCGCTGCCATCGTCCATCTCGTAGCGGAGCCGGCCGTCGCCGAGACGGCCGATGACTTCGCGCACGCAGGCCTCGGCGTTGTCCTGCACGTGTCCCATGTATCGCACGACGGTGTCGAGCCCCGAGCGGGCGATCAGCGCCTCGAGCTCGGCGATGCCGCGCGCATTCGCCGCGAGCTGGGCCTTCAGGTCGGCCACGTTCTGCGAGGGATTTCGCGCAGGCCAGGCCCCCGAGGCGAGCAGGGAGCGCAGCTCGCGCTCCCGGATCAAGCCGTCGTCGAGCAGCAGGAAGTTGTCTATCAGCACGCCTTCTTCCTCGATCGTGCGGGAAGACGGCGGCATGGAGCCAGGCGTGATGCCTCCGATGTCGGCATGGTGCGCGCGCGAGGCGACGAAGAACGGCGGCTCCGGATCGTCGCCGGCGAACACCGGGCTCACGACGGTGATGTCCGGCAGGTGGGTTCCGCCGGCGTAGGGCGCATTCAGCATCCAGGCGCGTCCGCGGCGGAGCTGGCCCGCATTCGCCGCGATGACCGCGCGCACGCTCGCTCCCATGGAGCCGAGGTGGACGGGCATGTGCGGCGCATTCGCGATCAGCGCGCCCTGCGCGTCGAACAAGGCGCAGGAGAAATCGAGGCGCTCGCGTATGTTCACCGACACGGCCGTCGCCTGGAGAACGGCGCCCATTTGCTCGGCCACCTGCATGAAACGGTGGTTGAAGAGCTCGAGTTGCGCGGGATCGGCCTTACGCGCGTCGATTGCGCGGGTCGCGCGCCGCTCGTGGCGTGAAAGGCCAACTGTCCCGTCGGGGAAGCGCTCCGCGGACCAGCCGGCTTCGACGACCGTCGTCGAGTTCGGCTCGACGATGAGTGCGGGCCCCGCGATCGCCTGCCCCGGCGCGAGCGCGGACCGGTCGAGAAGCGGCACATCGCGCCAGCCGTCGAACCAGGCGCGCACCCGGCCGCTCACGGCCGCCTGCCCCGTGTCGGCGACGGCGAAAGGCGTCCTTTCTCCCGCGGCGACGACCTCGACGCGCAGCGTCGCCACCTGCGGCGGAACGGCGGGTGGGGCAAATCCGAAGCGGCGCGCGAACTCGCTGCGAAAGCTCTTCGTGATCTCCTGCAGGGAACCATGCGCGACCTCGAGCGCCGTCTCGGTGCCGTGGGCGCGGATTTCCAGAGCCGAGCGCACGCGCACTTCCGCCGGCTCTGCGCCCTGGGCAAGCATCGCCGTGACGAGCGGCGCCGTCATCGCGGCGAATTCGGCGTCGAGCGCCACGTGCGTCTCTTCCGTGAGCGGCCGCTCGTGGCTTTGGCGCCGCATCAGCCGGCGATCGGCCAGGCCGATGCCCCAGGCCGACAGTACGCCTGCCAGCGGATGAATGAGGATCTCAGGGATGCCGAGCGAATCGGCAACGCGACAGGCATGCTGCGGCGCCGCGCCGCCATAACAGAGGAGCGAAAACTCCGCGGGATCGTGGCCTTCGCGGACTGAAACGTGCCGGATTGCGCGTGCCATGGACTCGACGGCGACGTCGAGGAATCCCGCAGCGAGTTGCTCGATCTGTTTCACCGGCCAGCCCGCCGCGGAAACGGCCGCGGCGAGCGCGTGGAATCGCTCATGGACGACTACGGCGTCGAGCGGCTGGTCGCCGCCGGGACCGAAAATCGCCGGAAAATTCTCCGGCCGGATGCGGCCGAGCAGCACCTGCACGTCGGTCACCGCGAGCGGGCCGCCATTGCGGTAGCAGGCGGGACCCGGGCGCGAGCCCGCGGATCGCGGCCCGACGCAGAGCCTGCCGCCCTCGAAGGCGAGCACGGAACCGCCGCCGGCCGCGACCGTGTGAATGTTCATCATCGGGGCCTGCAGCCTGATGCCCGCCACGATCGTCTCGAATCGCTGGGGCAGGGCGCCGTCATAAAGCGCGACGTCAGTCGACGTGCCGCCCATGTCGAATGCGATCAGCCTGCGGCGATTCCTGCTTTCAGCGATGCGCGCGGTGGCCACGAGTCCTCCGGCGGGCCCGGAGAGCACGGCATTGCTCGCGTGAAAAGCCTCGGGCGCGACCAGGCCTCCGTTGCTCTGCATGAACTCCAGGCGCGTCTTCGCATGCCGATTGCCGAGACCGGAGCGAAACGCCTGCACGTATCGCCCGAGGAGCGGCGTGAGGTAAGCGTCGACGACCGTCGTGTCGCCGCGGCTCACGAAGCGGATCAGCGGCGAGGCCTCGTGCGACGCGATCACTTCGCCGAAGCCGAGTCGCCTCGCGATCGCTGCGGCACGGCGCTCGTGTGCCGGATGTCGGTAGCCGTGCATGAAGACGACGGCAATGCTCTCGATCCCGCGCTCGCGCAGGCGCGCGAGGTCGGCGGAGAGGCGCTGCTCGTCGAGTGCGCGGAGGACCTGGCCTTCTGCCGTGACGCGCTCGTCGGCCTCGACGACTTCGGAATAGAGCGGCGACGGCAACTCAATGCGAAGGTCGAACAGGCGCGGACGGTTCTGGTAGCCGATGGCGAGCGCGTCTCCGAAGCCCGCCGTCGCGACGAGGGCTGTCGGCACGCCGCGGCGCTCGAGGAGCGCGTTGGTCGCGACGGTCGTGCCGATGCGGATCACTTCGATCCGCGGATTGGCCCCGCCCTCGCGCGCGAGCATGGCCAGGATGCCGGCCACGCCGGCATCGGTCGCGGTGCCGTTCTCCGACAGGCGCTTGTCGACGCGGAGGATTCCGCCGGGCGCGCGTCCAATGATGTCGGTAAACGTGCCGCCCCGGTCGATCCAGAATTGCCAGCCACGCCGCTCGCCCATGCGGCTCAGAATAGCTTGTCGGCGGCGTAGACCTTCCGGAGTTGTGCGAGCGCGCCATCCGCGAGGCGCTCGCAGGCGGCGCGATATCCGATCTCGATGGCGCGCTCGAATCCCTTCCAGTCTAGGAGGTCGAGAGACTCGAGCGGCGGGGTGATCAGGAGGTCGCTCTGCAAGCGCCGCTCGATCTTCCCGGCCGTGCTGTTCACCATGCCCACGCGCCACAGGATCTGGAGAATGTTGGGGCGGCGGTCGGCGGTAAACGCGCGATCCGCGCTGACGTCCACGCCGATCACCGGTCCCCGGCCCTTTGCGCGCATTACGTCGACCGGCAGTATGTTCATCGCGCCGCCGTCGACGAATACCTCGCCGCCCTGGAAGACCGGCGGCAGCACCCCCGGAATGGCGACGGACGCGCGGAGCCATTGCCACAATGGGCCGTGCTGGTGGACGGCGATGCGGCCGGTCGTCAGGTTTGACGAGACGCAGAAAAACGGCAGCGGCAGGTCCTCGATACCGACGTCGCCAAGCTCGCGGCGCAGCAGCGTGCCGACCTTGCGGCCGGACACGAGCGACACGAACGGCAGTGTGTAGTCCGAAAGCGGGTTCGTATCGACGAAGCAGCGCTTGAAGCGCTGCACGAGCTCCTCGTCGCCCCAGCCCGAAGCGACGCCTGCAGCGAGGATTCCGCCCATGCTGGTGCCGCCGACGAGGTCGATCGGGACGCCGTGCTCGCGCAGCGCGCGCACGACGCCGAGGTGGGCGAAGCCGCGCGCTCCGCCGCCCGAAAGCACGAGACCGACCGCGCGGCCGGTCACCAGCCGGACCACGCGCTCATAGTCCGCCGGTCCGCGCACATGGTGATGCGATATGCCCGGGAACCGGTCGAGCCAGCGCGCCGCCGCGCCGCGCGCAATATTACCCGCGTGCAGCAAGAGCAGCTCGGCGCTGCGCATGCCGCCTTGCAGCCACTCCGCGCCCGTCCACCCCGCGTCGTCGCCCGCCGCGTTCGCCGCGAGCAGCACGACGTCAGCCTGGCGCAGGCACAGGCGTGTCCACGCCGTGTCGCCGGTGTCGGCGGTGTAGACGACGAAGTCATTCCTCGATTCGCGCTCGTGAAACCATTGCGAGCTGTGGCTGCCGGCGCGCTGCCGGTCGACGAGATCGACGCGGCCGAAATGCGAAAGCGCATTCACCAGCGGGCCGGCACGCCCCTGGACCTCGACTCCGTCGCCGACCGGAACGATCGCGAAGGTGCGCGGCGTCATCACCCGCGCCTGCTCGTGTTCGCGTTCCGCGAGCCGCGTGACGGCCAGTCGCGCGAGACGCATGATCACTTCCGGATGGCCGAGCAGCACGCGCTCGAAGGTGCCCGCCGAGAGCGTCGCGAGATCCGAGTCACGCAATGCCCGCACGGTCATCGTGCGCGGCTGCGAGACGATGAGGCCCATCTCGCCGACGGTCTCGCCCGCGCCGATGCGCCGGATGAGCTCGCCGCCCGGCCCGTAGACGCCGAGGCAGCCGCTCACGACGAAATAGACGGCATCGGCGGGCGCGCCCGCCTCGAACAGCACGCGGCCTCCGGGGAGCGACATCCATTCGAGCTCGGTGACTGCGGCGTCGACGACGCTCTTCGGAAGGCCCGCGAACAGGGGAAGGGACGCGAGCATCGCCCAGGGATTTGCCCGCGGGTCGATCTGGGTCCGGTCGTCCTCTGCGTCCACGGCAGCGGGACGATAGCACGCAACATCGCGGCGGCTAGAATCGGCACCCATGACTGTGACGGACCGCAAGCTGCTGGAGCGCATCTGGAAGGCGGTCGCCGAGATCCCGCCCGGTGAAGTCGCGAGCTACGGCGGGATCGCCCGGCGCGCAGGGCTGCCGAGGCGCGCGCGGCTCGTGGGCCACGCACTCAAGGTCGCGCCGGCGAGCCTCAAGCTTCCCTGGCATCGCGTCCTCAATTCGCGCGGTGCGATCAGCCTTCCGGCCGGCTCGAAGGCGCATCGCACGCAGCGCCGCCTGCTCGAGGAGGAGGGCGTTGTGTTCAGGAATGGGCGGGTCGATCTTTCGAAAGGCGGCAGCCTCGATCTCGACGCGCTGCTGTGGAGGCCCCGCAGGGGCTGATAACATCGGAGCATGGCAAGTCGTCACGTCGTGTTCTCGCATGGCCTCGAAAGCGGCCCGTGGGGAACGAAAATCTCCGCGATGTCGGAAGTCGCGAAGAGCGAGGGCTGGAACGTCGATTCGGTCGACTACCGCGGCGTCAACGACGCGCGCGACCGCGTCACGAGGCTGCTTTCCTTCTGCCGCGACCTGCGCGGAGACCTCGTGCTGGTCGGATCGAGCATGGGCGGCTATGTCGCGACCTCGGCATCCGCCCTGCTGCACGCGCGCGGGCTGTTCCTCATGGCGCCCGCCTTTTACATGCCCGGCACGGAACAGCTGACGGCAAAGCCCGCGCCCTGCCCGAAGGCAATCGTGCACGGATGGCGCGACGATGTCGTTCCCGTTGAAAACAGCATGCGCTTTGCGCGCGAGCATTCGGCGACGCTGCACATCCTGGACTCGGACCACCGGCTGCACAGCGAGCTCTCGCTCGTCAACTATCTCTTCGAATACTTCCTCGTCGCGCTCGACTTGCCCAAGCGCCGCTGATCTCGCCCGTCGTGATCCATTGCGCTCGGGCTGGCGCCTGCCTTCGTGGCGGGCGGGTGGTTCGCTCGCTCAGCCGATCTTTATTCGCTCGCTCGCCACCCGCCCGCCACTCGGCATGCGCCTGCGCAAGGTGCCGCGGCACATCAGGCGCGGGCAGGCGACGGCCGGGTTCTCGAGCGAGCGAATGTCCGATCTCCTGAGCGAGCGAGGGTCCCCGGCCGGCGCGTGGCCCGCGCCAACACGGGCTTCGTCGCGGTATCCGCTAGACTTGCCGGATCGCCGAACGGGAGGGTGTGAAATGCGCGCGATTCTGGCGTTTGGAGTGTTGACTCTCGCGCTGATCTCGATCGGCTGCGGCGGGTCGGACGAGCCGGAGAAGAAAGAAGAGGTGATGAAGGTTGAGGACACGGCGTTCGGGCCGTTGATCGGCACGCAGGACAAGGCGCGCGACCGCTCGAATGCCGCCGTCGAGTTGCACCGCGAGTCCCTCGACAAGCGCCTCGATGAAGACGAGGGTGCGCCGCGAGACGAAGAGCCTGCCGAAGACTGAGCGAACCAGCCGGTGAACCGCACCCTGATGTGGATGCTGCGCGGGGTCATGCGCGTGTTCGTGCGCCCGACCGTCGTGCCGGAGGACGCATTGCAGCGCCTGCACGGCCGCGCCCGGCCGCTCCTTTACGTGCTGGAGGAGCGGAGCACGTCCGACCTTCTCGCGCTAGAGATCGCCTGCATGCAGGGCGGACTCCGCCGGCCCGGTAAGCGGCTGAAACTGCGCAACCTCGACCTTCCGCATTCCGCCGTCGCGCTGGAGCGCCGCGCGGGCGTGCTGCGCCGGCGCGCCGATCGCCGCACGCCGCCGGAGCTCGCGGGCGCGGTTGCCGCGGCGGGCGCGGACGAGGCGCTCGAGCTCGACATCGTGCCGGTCGCTGTCTACTGGGGCCGGGCGCCGCAGCGCGAGAAATCCTGGCTCGGCCTGATGCTCTCCGAGAACCGGCTGCTGGTCGGGCCGTTCCGGCGGTTTCTCTCCATTGTGTTCAATGGCCGGAGCACGCTCATCCGTTTCGGCGAGCCGCGCTCGATCAAGGGCTACACGGCAGCCGGGCCCGATGGCGCGCGCGGCGCGCGCCGGCTTCTCAAGGACATGCGCGCGGAATTCAGGCACATGCGGACCGATACGCTCGGACCGGACCTCTCGCGGCGGCGCGCTATCATCGCGCAGGTGCTTCGCACGCGGGCCGTGCGCCAGGCCGTGCGTCAGGAGATCCGCGACACGAAGCAGACGCGGCGCGATGGGCTGCGCGTCGCGCGCCGCTACGCGCTCGAGATCGCGGCCAACTACTCGCACACCTTCGTGCGCGTCGCCGAGCGGATCCTCAACCGCTTCCTGACACGCGTGTACGGCGGCGTCGAAGTCACGAACGCCGAGTACCTCGACCGGTTGCCGCCGGCCTGCGAAATCGTTTACGTGCCCTGCCATCGCAGCCACGTCGACTACCTGCTGCTTTCGTACGTGATCTACCAGCGCGGTTATGCCGTGCCCTATGTCGCCGCCGGCGTGAACCTGAACCTCCCCGTCATCGGGCGCTTTCTGCGCAAGGGCGGCGCCTTCTTCATCCGCCGCAGCTTCCGGGGCTCGGGCCTGTACCCGATCGTGTTCATGAAGTACGTCGACGTGATGATGAATCGCGGCCACCCGATTGAGTTCTTCATCGAAGGCGGCCGGAGCCGCACGGGCCGGCTGCTCCGGCCGCGCACCGGGATGCTGGGCATGACGATGCGCAGCTTCCTGCGCGATACGCGCCGCCCGGTCGCCTACGTGCCGGTCTACTTCGGCTACGACAAACTGCTGGAAGGAGAGGACTACATCGACGAGCTGATGGGCCGGCCCAAGAAAAAGGAGTCGGTCGGCGGCTTGTTTCGCGTGCTGCCGGCGCTCCGGCGCCAGCTAGGTCGCGTCTATGTCGCGTTCGGCGAGCCGCTCCTGCTCGACGGGCTGCTCGACCAGGCGCACCCGGATTGGCGGCAGGGGCCGCATGACGAGAACTCCCGGCCGGCCTGGTTCGGCGACGCGGTCGATTCGGTCGCGGCCGAGATCATGCGCCGCATCAACTCAGCCGCCGCGGTCACGCCGGTCAACCTGCTCTCGATCGCGCTGCTCGCCGCGCAGCGACAGGCGATGCTCGAGACCGACCTCGAGCGGCAGCTGCAACTCTACATCGACCTGCTGCGAGGTTTTCCGTATTCGCCGGACGTGTCGGTCGGAGCCACCGACGGCGCCGCCATCATCAAGCACGGCGAGCAGATGGGCATGCTCGAGCGGCGCGGGCACCCGCTCGGCGACGTCCTGCGCATGGAGGAAAGGAACGCGGTGCTTGCGACCTACTACCGCAACAACGTCCTGCACCTCTTCGCGATGCCCTCGCTCGTCGCCTGCGCGTTCCTGAACAACCCGGCCATGCGCCACGAGGACATCCAGCGTCTCGTCTGGCGCGTCTATCCCTACGTGCGCGCCGAGCTGTGCCTGCGCTGGAGGGAGGAAGAATTGCCGGGCGTGGTGGACGGCGTGCTGGCGGCGCTGGCCAAGCAGGGCCTGCTCGAGCGCGACGCCGATGGCGCGGTCTGGCGCCGCTCGACGACCGGCAGTGCCGAGGCGGTGCGCTTGAGTGTATTGGCGCAGGCGACGATCCAGACGATCGAGCGCTACTACCTCGCAATCGCGCTCCTGCTGCGCGCCGGGCGGTCGATACTGACGACCGATGCGCTCGAGCAGCGCTGCGTCGCCATGGCACAGCGAATGTCGATCCTGTACGGGCTGGCGGCCCCGGAATTCTTCGACAGGGCGATGTTCCGCGACTTCATCGAACTACTGCGGCAACGCGGCGTCATCCGGCTGGACGGCGACGGGCGACTGACCTACGACGACGCGCTGCTCGCCGTCGCCCAGGACGCACGCATCGTGCTGTCCGAGCAGATCCGCAACAGCATCCTGCAGGTCACCCACAGTTGATCGGCGGCCGCGTTTTGCATTGCAAAGCGGGGACGCTGATATATCCTTGCGCAAAATTCCGATCGGTCCTGGCCCTGGGGAACCACATGACCAAGACGTTCATCCGTCCGTTGCCCGCGCTCGTCGCAGCGATTCTCGCTCCTGGAGCCGCCCAGGCGATCGATTTCGCCGCCGGCGGCTGGAACGGCAGCTTCGACACGACGATTTCCTTCGGCCAGACCTGGCGCCAGGAGGCGCGCGATCCGAGGCTCATCGGCACCGCCGACGGCGGAACCGGGCGCTCGCCGAACATCGACGACGGCGACCTCAATTACACGAAGGGCCGCGTTTCGAGCGCGTACAAGCTGGTTGCGGAGCTGTCGCTCGACACCGAAAACTACGGCCTGTTCGTCCGCGGCTCCGCACTCTACGACGACCTCGTGGAGGACTCAGAGACGGCGCGCACTCCGATATCCCAGAAGGGAAAGGAACTCGCGGGTGCCTACGTGCGCCTTCTGGACGCCTTCGTATACGGGCGCTGGGATCTCGGCGGGCACGAGCTCGACGTGCGCGCGGGCCACCAGGTGGTCAACTGGGGCGAGAGCACCTTCATCCAGGGCGGCATCAATGCCGCGATCAACCATTTCGACGTGTCGGCATTACGCGTACCGGGCTCGGAGCTGAGGGAGGCTTACCTGCCGCAGGAGATGCTGAAGGTTTCGTTCGGCGTCACCGACAACGTGACGGTCGAGGCAATCGGGCTCTTCGACTGGGATCCCACGCAGCCGGAGCCCGTCGGCACTTATTTCTCGAGCAATGACTTCGTGCCGCGCGGCGGCGAAGAGGTATTCCTGGGATTCGGCGCGTTTTCGGACCAGGGCACGGACTTCACGCCGCTCGGCGGGCCGTTCATCGAGAACTTCCAGGGCGTGCCTCGCGCATCGACGATCGAGCCTTCGGACACCGGCCAGTACGGCGCCGCGCTGCGCTGGTTCATGCCGAATTTCGGGCAGGGCACCGAGCTCGGCTTCTTCTTCGTCAACTACCACAGCAAGCTGCCGGTCATCAGCGGCCTCTCCGGCACTCAGGCAGGCATCTGCAAGTCGCTCGGTACGCTGGTTGCAGCTCGCGCAACGGCACTGGGTCTCGCATCCGGGCTCCCGCTGGATGCGGCGGCGGCACTGGGGGCGAATGCCGGCAGCGCGCGATCCGGGGGAATCAACGCTGCCGTCCCTGGCTCCGTGGACTGCACGGGCAATGCCGATGTGCTGGCGCCGGAGACTGCGCTTGGATATGCGACCATTGTCGGCAACACGGCTCTGGGCGGCGGTGACGTGACCGCGCAGGCGACCGCCCTTGCGACTCACGAGTACGCGCAGACGGCACGCTACTTCACCGAGTATCCCGAAGACATCCAGCTCTTCGGCGTGTCGTTCAACACGCAGCTCGGCACGACCGGCGTTGCGCTCCAGGGCGAGGTGTCGTACCGGCAGGACGTTCCGCTGCAATTCGATGACGTCGAACTCCTGTTCGCCGCACTCACACCTTTCGAGTCGGCCGCGACTGCGGAACAGGGTCTCGCGATTCCGGCGACCTGTGCAGACGATCCGGCTACCGTCAGGGATGAGCGAACGCTCGCCCGATGCGGTCAGTTCCGCGGCTCGCAATCCACCGGCGCTTACGGCCTGGAAGAGGTGGTCCAGGGCTGGGGGGAATTCGATGTCTGGCAGGCCCAGATGACGGCGACGAAGGCTTTCCCGCCGATGCTGGGCGCTTCGCAGCTGGTCGCGGTCGTCGAGGCCGGCATGACGAAAGTCGACGGCATGCCGGACAAGACCAGCGGCGGGCCGAATGGCCGTGGCCAGCGCCTGAACGGCCCCGGAACCTCAGTGTCCGGCAACGCGGAGCTTGCGGGGCGCCATTTCGGCGAGGTCGAGCCGCAGGACCGCTTCGCGGACGAAAATTCGTGGGGCTATCGCGCGGCGCTCCGCCTCGACTACCTCGGCCTCATCGGAGCGTGGAACTTCTCGCCGCGCTTCGTCTGGTCGCAAGACGTCGACGGAACGACGCCGGGGCCCGGCGGCAACTTCGTCGACGGCCGGCGCGGGGCGACGCTCGGCGTGCTTGCGAGCTACCAGTCGAAGCTCGAGTTCGATTTCAGCTACACGACCTTCGACGGCGCGAGCCGCTACAACGAACTGACCGACCGCGACTTCTTTGCTGCGACGATCAAGTACTCGTTCTGAATCCGGGCGGAGGCAAGACATGACCAAGCTGAAGCACATCCTCGGTCTTTTGCTCCTCGCCGCGGCCGGCGCGGGTGCGATAGCCGGTGCGGGCGTCACGGCCCAGCAGGCGGCAAAGCTCGGCGCGGACCTGACGCCGATGGGCGGCGAGAAAGCCGCCAATGCCGCGGGAACGATTCCGGCCTGGACCGGCGGAATCACCTCCGCGGCACAGGCGGGCGCACCCGGATTCAAGTCCGGCGGTCATCATCCCGATCCGTACGCAAGCGAGAAGCCGCTGTACAAGGTCGATGCCGCGAGTGTGTCCAAGTACGCCGCCAATCTCACGGCAGGGCACAAGGCGCTGCTGAATGCCTACAAGACCAGCTACTTCATGAACGTCTACCCGACGCATCGAAGCGCCGCCTTCCCGCAGCGCATCTATGACGCGACCAAGGCGAATGCGACTTCGGCGAAGCTCTCGGACGGCGGCAATGGCGTGACCGGCGCGATCGGCGGCGTCCCGTTCCCGATTCCGCAGTCCGGCGTCGAAGTCATCTGGAACCACATCCTGCGCTACCGCGCCGAGATTGCAGAGCGCGTCATCGGCCAGGCAGCGGTGACCCGTGCGGGCGGGTACAACATGGTCAAATTCCACGACGAGACCTACGTCGGTTACGCCCTGCCGGGCGCGACGGAGGCGGCCCTCGACAACGTGGTGCTGTACTTCATCCAGGAAACGATCGCGCCGGCCCGGCTCGCAGGCGAAATCCTGCTCGTGCACGAGACGCTCGACCAGACGGTCGAGCACCGCAAGGCCTGGCTCTACAACCCGGGACAGCGCCGCGTGCGCCGCGCCCCGAATGTCGCCTTCGACAACCCGGGCACCGGCTCGGACGGATTGCGGACATCCGACCAGTTCGACATCTACAACGGCAGCCCCGAGCGCTACGACTGGAAGCTCGTCGGCAAGCAGGAAATCATCGTCCCGTACAACGCCTACCCGCTGCACAGCAACAAGCTCAAGAACGGCGACATCCTGAAGCCGCTGCACATCAACCAGCAGCATGCGCGCTATGAGCTGCACCGGGTCTGGGTCGTCGACGCGACCCTGAAGGCCGGCCAGCGCCACCTCTACAAGCGCCGCACGTTCTACGTCGACGAGGATTCATGGCAGATCCTCGTGGTCGACTGCTACGACAACCGCGACCAGCTCTGGCGCGTGCAGGAAGGCCACTCGATCAACTACTACGAGATCCCGACCTTCTGGACGACGCTCGAGACGACCTACGACCTCCAGGCAGGCCGCTACCTCGCCCTCGGCCTCGACAACGAGGAGCCGCAGACGGTCAACTTCGGCGCGAAGCGGACAGCCGCGGATTTCACGCCCGCCGCGATCGCCAACCGCGGCACGCGCTAGGCAAAACGGGGTACCGCGTGAGATTCGCGCTGGCGGCGTTCGCCCTCGCGGTGGCGCCGCAGGCGCTTCCCCAGGAGGCCGCCCGCGAGGACCTGGCCGCGCGGCCCGCGGTGATCGCGCCGCTCGCATCGCGTTCGCTGCTGCTCGACCTCGCCTGGGCGGGGTCCCGGGTCTTCGTGGTCGGCGAGCGCGGCCACATTCTCCATTCCTCCGACGCGGGAAAGAGCTGGACCCAGGCGCCCGTGCCCGCGAGCGAGAATCTGACCGCCGTGTACTTCGCCGACGGGAAGAACGGCTGGGCCGTCGGGCACGCCGAGACCATCGTGCGCACGCAGGACGGCGGCGAATCCTGGGACCTCGTGCACTTCGAGCCGGAGAATGCACAGCCGCTCCTCGACGTGTGTTTCGCGGACGCCTCGCGGGGCGTCGCCGTCGGGGCCTACGGCATGATCTACATGACCGCGGACGGCGGCGCGGTCTGGAGCCAGGTGCCCTTCGAGCCGGCAGCGCTGCCGGGCGCCGCCAAGGTCGAGGCCACGGCTGACGAGATGGAGGCCGACGTCGACCTCGGCTTCGAGTTCCACCTGAATTCAATCGCACGCGGTCCGCCGGGCCGCATGTATTTGGGGGCCGAGGCAGGCAGGCTGTTTCGCTCGGACGACGACGGCGTGCACTGGCGCGAGCTGCCGTCGCCCTACGACGGCTCCTTCCACGGCATCCTCCCGCTCGAAGGCGACACGGTCCTGGCGTTTGGCCTCCGTGGCAATCTGTATCGCTCGGAAGACGGTGGCACGAGCTGGACCGCGATCCCGACCGGCACGACCGTGCTGCTCAACTCGGGGGCGCGCATCGACGAACAAACCGTCGTGGTCGCCGGCATGGCGGGCGTATTGCTGGTCAGCCGCGACGGCGGCCGCAGCTTCGACCTCACCCAGCAGGACGACCGCAAGGCGTTCTCGGCCGTCGTGCCCTCGGACGACGGCGAGCTGATCGTCGCCGGGGAGGGCGGCGTGCGACGGCTTGCGCTGCCCGCCGGTGGCGCGAAATGAGGGAATCCGGCGACGCGAAGATCGCAGCCTGGCTGGAGCCCCACGTCTTCGGGCACCGCACGATCATCCTCGCGCTGTTCGCGATCGTGACCGTCGCGCTCGGCTGGATCGCGGCGACGGGCCTCAAGCTCGACACCAACTTCAACAAGCAGCTGCCACTGCAACACGAGTACATCCGCACCTACCTCGACCACAAGGAGGAGTTCGGCGGGGCGAACCGGCTCCTGATCGCGGTGATCGCCCGCGACGGCAACATGTTCTCGCCGGAGTTCTTCCAGGCGCTCAAGATCGCGACGGACGAGGTCTTCTTCATCAAGGGCGTCGACCGCGCGCGCGTGCAGTCGCTCTGGACGCCGAACACGCGCTACACCGAAGTCGTCGAGGGCGGCATCGAGGCGGGCGACGTGATCCCCTCGGATTTCCAGCCTGACGCCGCCGGGCTTGCGAGGGTCCGGGAAAACATCCTGAAGGCCGGCATCGTGGGCCGCCTGGTCGCCAACGACTTCTCGGGCGCGTTGATCAGCGCGCAGCTGCTCGACGCCGACCCGGAGACGGGGCTTCCCGTCGACTACATCGAGATCTCGAGGGAGCTCGAGGAAAAGGTCCGCGCGCGCATCGAGCGCGACAAGGTGGAGGTGCGGGTCGAGGCGCCCGTGTCCGTGCACATGATCGGATTCGCCAAGGTCGTGGGCGACGTCGCGGACGGGGCGCTCTCGGTCGTCACGTTCGCGATCGTCACGGTGGCGCTCACGCTCCTCTTCGTCTGGGTCTACATCCAGTCGCTCAGGATCGCGCTCGTCCCGGTCATCTCCTCGCTGGTCGCGATGGTCTGGATGCTCGGGCTCCTCGTGCTGCTCGGCTACGGCGTCGACCCGCTCGGCATCCTGGTGCCGTTCATCATCTTCGCCATCGGCACGAGCCACGGCGTGCAGAAGATCAGCGCCGTGAGCGACGCCGCGATGAGCGGGGCCGACAGCAACGAGGCTGCGCGCCGCACCTTCCGGCTGCTGTTCCTGCCGGCGATCGTGGCCCTCCTCGCCAACCTCGTGGGGTTCATCACGATCCTGCTGATCCCGGTCCAGGTGATCCGCGAGATGGCCGTGACGGCGAGCCTCGGCATCGGCGTGATCATCCTGACGGACCTGATCCTCCTGCCCGTGCTCGTGTCCTTCGTGCCGATCACGGGCCGCTTCCGGGACCGCGTGGAGCGGCGCCAGCAGGCGCTGCAGAAGGTCTGGACGGGCCTCGCGCGCATCACGCACCGGGGCCCGGCGGCCGCGATCATCGCGGTCGCGCTCGTGCTCGGCGTGCTCGGCGCGATCAAGGGCCTCGAGACGCCGATCGGCGACACGCAGGCGGGGGTGCCGGAGCTGCGCGCCGACTCGCGCTACAACCGCGACAGCAACCTCATCAGCAGCCGCTTCTCCATCGGCACCGACATCATCAACGTCATCGTCGAGACGAAGCCGGATGGCTGCATCGACTACCGCATCATCGACGCGATCGACCGCTTCGCCTGGCACATGGCGAACGTGCAGGGCGTGCGCGACGTCATGTCGCTCGCCGGCGTTTCCAAGGTCGTGAGCGCGGGCTGGAGCGAGGGCAGCCTCAAGTGGCGGAACCTCCCGCGCGACGAGCGCCAGCTCGTGCAGGCGCAGAACTACATCGAAACCAGTACCGGGCTCCTCAACCGCGACTGCAGCGTGATGCCGGTGATGCTTTTCCTCTCCGACCACCGCGCCGAGACCATCGAGCGCGTGGTCGCGGCGGTCAAGGAATACCGGCAAAAGCAGCCCACGGAAGGCGTCGCGTACCGGCTGGCGACGGGAAACGTCGGCGTGATGGCCGCGCAGAACGAGGAAGTGAAGGCCAAGGAGTTCGTGATCCTCGGCTGGGTGTTCGCGGCCGTGACGATCATGTGCCTCGTGAACTTCCGGTCGGTCATCGGCACGATCATGGTGATCGTCCCGCTCGCGCTGGTCTCGATCCTGGTCTACGCGGTCATGGCCTTCGTCGGCATCGGCCTCAAGGTCAACACGCTGCCAATGGTCGCGCTCGGCGCCGGCATCGGCGTCGACTACGGCATCTATCTCTTCAGCCGCATGCAGGAATTCCTGGGCCGCGGCCACAACGTGCACTACTCTTACCTGGCGGCGCTGCGCGTCACCGGCGCGGCGATCTTCTTCACGGGCGTCACGCTCGCGATCGGCGTCGCGACCTGGGTGTTCTCGCCGCTCAAGTTCCAGGCCGACGTCGGCCTCATGCTCACGTTCATGTTCCTGGTGAACATGCTGGGCGCGATGCTGCTATTGCCGGCGCTCGGCGCCTGGCTGCTCCGGCCGAAGCCGGCTGCCTAGTCGAATGCCGGCCGCCCGCGCAGTCGTTTAGTCTCCTTACGCTGGCGTTTGCCCTCGAGCCTGCGTGCCTTCGCAGCGCGGCCGGGCCGCGTCTTCTTGCGCGGCTTCGGTGCGTAGCTTGCCTGCTCGATCATCTCTTCGAGCCGCGCCAGCGCGTCGCGTCGATTCGCCTCCTGCGAACGATGGCGATGCGCCTCGAGGACAATTTCGTCGTGTCGCGTCAGCCGGCGGCCGGCGAGCGCGCGCAGCCGGCGCCGTCCCTCGTCATCGAGCAGGGACGTCGTCGCGACGTGGAACCTGAGCTCGCAGGCCGTCGCGACCTTGTTGACGTTCTGCCCGCCGGGGCCGGGGCTGCGCACGTAGGAGAGCGTGTACTCGCTCTCTGGGATCATGCTCAGTCCTGGCCGTCGGCCGATGGCACAATCGGGGCGGAGGACCTCGGCGCGAGCGCGGATGCGGACTTCCCGCCCTCGAGGATGCGAACCTCGCGCTGCGCGGGCGGAATGGTCAGGCCGTGCTCCCGGAACAACGCCCAGATGCGGCGATTGACGTCGGAGCGCACGTTGTTGACGCCCTCGGCCGGGTCGCCGATCCAGAAGCGCAGCTCAATCTCCATTCCGTAGTCGGCGAACTCGAGCAGGCGCGTCACCGCCGGCGGGTCGCGCAGGATGCGCGGATGATCGGCGGCCTGCAGCAGGAGCGAGAGCGCAAGCTCCACGTCGTCATGGTAGGCGATGCGGACCGGCAAGCGCAGCCGCACGCGCGGATGGCCGTAACTCCAGTTGATCAGCGAATTGGTGATCACGTTCTGATTTGGCACGAGTGTCGCCACGCCGTCCCGGTCGCGGATCACGATGTGCCGGCCGCGCAGCTCCTCGACCCAGCCGAACCCGGAAGTGCTCGTGCCCGTCGTGCCGGTGAAGCTGATGACGTCGCCCGGCTTGATCGAGCGGTCGATGAGCAGCACGAATCCGCTGACGAAATTCGCGGCAATTGCCTGCAGGCCGAAGCCGAGCCCGAGGCCGATCGCCCCCGAGAATACAGTCAGCGCCGTCAGGTCGACGCCGGCGGACTGCAGCCCCATCAGCACGCCGAACGCGATCAAGAAGGCGTAGGCAAACTTGCCGATGCCAATGCGCGTGGAGGGCGCAAGCGTCTGCATCGTGTTGATCCGCTTGTCGATCCAGCGGGCGACCCAGACGCTGATGACGACGAAAATCGTCACCGTTGCAAACGCCTTCAACACGGACCAGATGGTGATGCGCGCCTCACCCTTCGACAGCCCGATCGAGTCGAGCTCCTCAATAACGGGATCGAGCCAGCCAAGTAGCCGCGCGGCGACCAGCACCCAGATGAGCAGCGTGACCCGGAGTTCCCAGGCCTTGATTATCTTGCTGCGACCGAGGGAGACGCGGAGCAGGAAAATGAGCAGTCGAATCAGCGCGAGCCATGCGAGCAGCGTCCAGGCGGTCTCGAGCCAGGCGGTCTGAACGCCCTTGGATGAAAGCATCAGCCTCGCGACGCCGACGATCGCGAGCCCGGCGAAATAGGGAGCGATCACCGCCAGGGCATCGAGCAGGACGCCGTGCGTGTGGCCTCCGTTTGCGCGGTAGATATACCACCTGCGCCCGACGAGGACGCCGGCGACTACGACGATGACTGCGGCGACCAGGGCACCGAATTGCGGATTGGCGACGACTTCTTCCAGCGGAGGAAAGTCCATCACGCGTTGAGGTCCGGTATCAGCTCGCTCTCGAGCCTCATGATCTGGTCCTTGAGCAGGAGCTTGCGTTTCTTCAGCCGCCGCAGCTGAAGCTCGTCCACGTAGATGTCGAGCGACAGCCGGCAGATGACGTCGTCGAGGTCGCGGTGCTCGATGCGCAATTCACGCAGGCGCTGTATCCGCTCGAACAGCTCGGTGTTGACCTTGTCTTCGTCCGTCATTCGGGCTCGGCGTCGGTCTCGAGGACGGGAAACGGCGGGCCTAACCATACGGGGCGGACCGACCCGGGAAGCTTAGCCAAACGACCCGGCGGATTCCACGGCACCGCGGGATCGTGGAAGTCCGAGCCTACCGAGCCTTCCATGCGGCAGCGCACGGCGAGCGAAACTGCCTGTTCGCGATCGCGCGGGCCGCCCCCGCCGGTGACGACCTCGATGCCGCGCCCTCCGGCGGCCGCGAAATCGGCGCAGAGCTCGCGCCGGGCGCCGGCGGAGAGCGTGTAACGCATCGGATGCGCGATCACCGCCTTGCCGCCGGCCGCGACGATCCATGCAGTCACCTCGGCGAGCGCGGGCCAGGCGCTCGGGACAGATCCAGGCCTGCCGCGCCCGAGCCAGCGGTCGAACGCGGCGCCCGTGTCCGAAGCCGCGCCGAATGCGACCAGCGCTCGCGCGAAGTGCGTCCGCGTCGGCAGGCTCCCCGCAGCGCGGATGGAAGCAAGCGCCTCGCTCCCCGGCGCGCCGGCCGCATCGAGTTTTTCAGCGATCCGGATCGCCCGCGCATCGCGAATCGCATGCTGGGACTCGAGCCCGCGCGCGAGCGCCGCTGCGGCTGGATCGATCGCGAGCCCGAGAACGTGAATGGCCCTGCCGCGCCAGTCGGCGGAGAGTTCCACGCCCGCGACGAAGCTCATGCCGTGCTCGCGGGCGGCTGTTGCCGCGGCTTCGCAGCCCGCGACCGTGTCGTGATCGGTGAGCGCCATGAGCCGGACGCCGCAGCCGGCCACGTGCGCCACGAGCGCCGCTGGGTCGAGCATGCCGTCGGATGCCGTGGAATGCAGGTGCAGGTCGACGGGCGAATGCCGGGTCATACGGCGCGCGGGCCGAGCCCGACCGTATCGACGTTGTCGCCGGTCAGCACGACGAATCCGCGCTGCCGGCTGTAGCCGTCCGCCGTGTAGTCGAATACATAGGTCCGGTTCCAGGCAAGCGGCGCGTCGCCCGTGCGCACGATGCGCAGCCGATGGATCGCGACGGTTCCGTCCAGCATCTGGACATTGGCGCTGGCGCAGGTTTCCTGCGCGACCCGGTTCGCGAGCTCCCGCGCGGCGAGGCTCGAGTGCCAGAAGATCGCGACCGCCGCGAACACCGCCACCGAGAGCAGGAGCCCCCAGGTCATCGAATCATCGCGAGCCAGTCGGTGTCCGCGTCGGCAAAGCCCACAAAATGCGGATTCAGCAGGTCCTCGCGGTTGTAGGCGAGCGGCTCGCCATCGAGCTTCAGCACGTGTCCTCCTGCCTGCTCGAGCACGCATTGCCCTGCGGCGGTGTCCCATTCGCTCGTGGGCCCGAGCCGCGGGTAGACGTCGGCCTGGCCTTCGGCGACGAGACAGAGCTTCATGGAGCTACCGACTTCGACGAACTCGTGCGGCCCGACGCGCGCCAGGAAGCCGTCGAGCGAGCTGCCGCGGTGCGAGCGGCTGCCGACCACGCGCACGGGCCCGGCGCCGCGCTTCGCGACGCGGATCGGGCGCCCCGACGCTTCGGCGTCTGAGCGGAATGCGCCGACGCCTTCGCAGGCGAAATAGTCGCGCTCCAGCACTGGGGCGTGCACGACGCCGAGCACCGGCCGGTTGTTGTCGACGAGCGCGATGTTGACGGTGAACTCGCCGTTGCGCTGGACGAATTCGCGGGTGCCGTCGAGCGGGTCGACGACCCAGAGCCGGCTCCAGTTCTTGCGCGTGGCGTAGGGAACCTGTCCGGATTCCTCGGAGAGCACCGGGATTTCCGGCGCGATGCGCCGCAGGCCAGCGAGGATCAGGCGCTCGGAGCGCAGGTCCGCTTCCGTGAGCGGTGAGCGGTCTGCCTTTTCCTGGACGCTGAAAGACGACGCGTAGACTTCGAGGATGGCGCGTCCCGCCTCGCGCGCGAGCGCGGTCACCTCGAGCAGCAACTGGTTCGGATCGGTGGTCATTTCAGCTCCGGAAAGTGGCGCGTTATATCATAGGCGCGTGCAGGGAAGCGCCCATCCGCCGGACTGGCAAGCGATCGAAACGGTCCTGCTCGACATGGACGGCACGCTGCTCGATCTCGGCTACGACAAGCACTTCTGGGAAGAGCACCTGCCGCGGCGATTTGCCGAGAGCCGCGGCATAGCGATCGAGGAGGCGCATCGCCTGATGCAGCCGATCTTCGAATCGACGGCGGGTACGCTCGACTGGTACTGCGTCAATTACTGGAGCCGCGCGCTTTCGCTCGACGTCGTCGAGCACAAGCGCGCGACGCGGCACCGGATCGACTGGCTGCCGGACGCGCGCCCGTTCCTCGCGCGCCTGCGGGCGACAAAGCGCCGTGTCGCGCTCGTGACCAATGCCCATCCGGAAATCCTCGCGATCAAGGACGCCCAGCTCGGCATCCGGCGCCGCTTCGACGCCGTCTATTCCTCGTTCGATCTCGGAGCGCCCAAGGAAAGCGCCGAGTTCTGGCCGCGGCTCGCCGGGCGCGAGGGTTTCGATCCGGTCCGCACGCTCTACGCGGACGACAGCCCGGCGGTCCTGCGCGCCGCGCGGGACCACGGCATCCGCTGGCTCTATGCCGTGCGGCGCCCGGTGCGGGGCGCGCCCGCGCGGGAGTCGACGGAATTCCCGGGCGTTGAGTCCGTGCTCGAGCTGGCGGAAGGGCTCGCCTAGGGCCGCCGGCGCCGGCGCTTGTCCGTCGCCTCGCGGCGGCCCAGATTCCGATGCACTTGGCTTGGCGGTGGCCCGTCCCCTTCTTCGTCGCCGTACGAGCGCGGCGCGTGGTGGGCCGATTTCAGGTACGGCAATTCGGCCGGATCGAAGGTGTCGACCGGAATCCGCTGCCCGATGAACGCCTCGATTTCCGGAAGGGATTCGACGTACTGCTCGCAGCCGAAACTCACCGCGTCGCCGGCCGCGCCGGCACGCGCCGTGCGCCCGATGCGATGTACGTAATCCTCGGGATCCTGGGGCAGGTCGTAGTTGACGACGTGGCTGACGTCGGGAATGTGCAGGCCGCGCGCGGCGACATCGGTCGCGACGAGCGCGGCGAGCTTGCCGTCGTGGAACTCGCGGAGCATCCGCATGCGCTTTCTTTGCGGAACGTCGCCGGACATCGCCGCTGCCGCCACTCCATTCGCCCGCAACAGGCGTTCGAGGCGCTCGGCCAGCCGCTTGGTATTGACGAAAACCAGCGTGCGCGTGGCGGCGCCCTTGCGCATCAGGTGCACGAGCAGCGAGGCCTTTTCCTCCATCGCCGGGTAGTAGATCACCTGCCGCACGAGCTCCGCGGTGATGCGCTCGGGCTCGATACGGATCAGCTCCGGGTCGTTCATGTGCTCGTAGGCGAGCTCCAGCACGCGATGCGAGAGCGTCGCCGAGAACAGCATGTTCAGCCGGTACTCCGGGTCCGGCAGGCGGCGCAACAGGAAACGGATGTCCTTGATGAAGCCGAGGTCGAACATGCGATCGGCCTCGTCGAGAACCATGACCTGCACGTGGCGCAGGTCGAATACGTGCTGCCGGAAGAAGTCGATGATGCGACCCGGCGTGCCGATCAGCACGTCGACGCCCGCAGCGAGCGTGCGCCGCTGCTTGTCGTAGTCCACGCCGCCAAAAGCGAGGCCGAGCGTGAGGCCCGTGTACTGGACGAGTATCTCGGCGTCGCGATGGATCTGGATCGCTAGCTCGCGTGTCGGCGCAAGTATGAGCGCGCGCGGCGACGTGCCTGGCCGCCCGGCCGACGCCGGATAGCGAAGCAGATGGGTGAAGAGGGCGACCAGGAAGGCGGCCGTCTTGCCGGTGCCGGTCTGGGCCTGTCCTGCGACGTCGAGCCCCGCAAGCGCCTTTGGCAGCGCGGCGGCCTGGATCGGAGTGCATCGCTCGAAGCCCGCATCGGCGACACCGCGGGCGACGGATTCAGGCAAATGCAGGGCGGTGAACGAAAGGTCCGAAAACTGCTGTTGTGTCACCGGTTTACCACTTTGACGCCCATCACTTGAAAATTGCCCTCCGACGCGCTACAAAAGGACCCTAGCGGTGCGGATTCCCGCACGTATTGCTCCCAACTGCGCCAAACATTGTGCCGTATCGGGCATTCGCCCGTCACCGATCAACTGAAACCAGGAGAAATGCCCGCGTGAGCGGCAATATCGTCCATACGACCGACGCGACGTTCGATACCGACGTCCTCAAATCCGAAACCCCCGTTCTGCTCGATTTCTGGGCTGAATGGTGCGGCCCCTGCAAGGCCATCGCTCCCATCCTCGACGACATCGCCAAGGACTACGAGGGACGCGTGAAGGTGGCCAAGCTCAATATCGATGACAACCGCCATACGCCAGTCAAGTACGGCGTGCGCGGCATCCCGACGCTGATCCTGTTCAAGAACGGCGCCCCCGAGGCGCAGCAGGTCGGCCTGGTCGGGAAGTCGAAGCTGGCGGCCCTGCTGGACCAGCACCTGTGAGGGGCTATCTAGGCAACCAGGCGCGCAATCGCCAGAAGGGGCACCGGAACCGCGGCGGTGGCGGTCCACGGCACGGCAACGAGGGGCTGCCCGTCGATGACCACATGATGGAAGGCGGCGAAGCCGACATCATCTCCCCCGAGGAGCTGGCCGCATCGCGAAGCGCGATGAGCCTGACGGTGCTGAAGACGAAGCCCGTCCACGAGCTCGTCACCATGGCGGAGTCCATGGGCCTCGAGAACATGGCGAGGCAGCGCAAGCAGGACGTCATCTTCTCGATCCTGAAGGCGCATGCGAGGGGCGGCGAGGACATCTACGGCGACGGGGTACTCGAGATACTCCAGGACGGCTTCGGCTTTCTCCGCTCCGCCGACAGCTCCTACCTCGCGGGCCCCGACGACATCTACGTCAGCCCGAGCCAGATACGCAGATTCAACCTCCGCACCGGCGACTCGATCTCGGGCCTTATCCGCCCGCCGAAGGACGGCGAGCGCTACTTCGCGCTGCTGAAGGTCGGCGAGATCAACTTCGACACGCCGGAGAGCGCGCGCCACAAGCTGCTGTTCGAGAATCTGACGCCGCTGCACCCGACCAAGCGGCTCAAGCTCGAGCGCGGCAATGGCTCGACCGAGGACCTGACGGCGCGAATGATCGACCTGATGGCGCCGCTCGGCAAAGGGCAGCGTGGCCTCATCATCTCGCCGCCGAAAGCCGGCAAGACGATGCTGCTGCAGAACATTGCGACTTCCATCACCTGGAATCATCCCGACGTCTACCTGATCGTGCTGCTCATCGACGAGCGGCCCGAGGAAGTGACCGAGATGTCGCGCACGGTGAAGGGCGAGGTCGTGGCCTCGACATTCGACGAGCCCGCGAGCCGGCACGTGCAGGTCGCGGAAATGGTGATCGAGAAGGCGAAGCGCCTCGTCGAGCACAAGCGCGACGTCGTGGTGCTGCTCGATTCGATCACGCGCCTCGCGCGCGCCTACAACACCGTCGTGCCGAGCTCCGGCAAGGTGCTGACGGGCGGCGTGGACGCGAACGCGCTGCAGCGCCCGAAGCGCTTCTTCGGCGCGGCGCGCAACGTCGAGGAAGGCGGCTCGCTCACGATCATCGCGACCGCTCTGATCGACACCGGCTCGCGCATGGACGACGTGATCTACGAGGAGTTCAAGGGCACCGGCAACAGCGAGATCCACCTCGACCGGCGCATCTCCGAGAAGCGCGTCTTCCCTGCATTCAACATCAACCGCTCGGGCACGCGCCGCGAGGAGCTGATCACGACTTCCGACGAGCTCGCGAAGATCTGGATCCTGCGCAAGCTCCTGCACCCGATGGACGAACTCGCCGCGGTCGAATTCCTTCTCGACAAGATGAAGGACACGAAGACCAATGCGGACTTCTTCGATTCGATGAAGCGCGGATGAGCGAGGCGCTGCGCCACCTGCGCCGGGTCGACCCGGTGATGGCGCAGCTCATTCGCCGCGCGGGTCCCCATGCGATCAGGCCCGAACGCGGGACCGGCGCATACGAAGCGCTGGTCGAGGCGGTCGCGCACCAGCAGCTGACCGGCAAGGCCGCGAGGACCATCCTCGGACGGTTCTATGCCCTCTACGGCGGCGACTGCTGCCCGGTGCCGGCGCGGCTCGTCGAAACCCCGGATCAGGCGCTCCGCGGCTGCGGCTTCTCGCGCGCAAAGTCGGCTTCCCTGAAGGACATCGCGGCCAAGGCGCTCGACGGCACGATCCCGCCGCGCCGCGCGCTCGCGCGCATGAAGAGCGAGGTCATCATCGAGCGGCTCATCGAGGCCCGCGGCGTCGGCCGCTGGACGGTCGAAATGTTCCTGATGTTCACGCTCGGCCGGCCGGACGTGCTGCCGGTCGACGACTACGGCATCCGGCTCGGATACAAGATCGCGTACGGGAAGCGGACTCTGCCGCAGCAGAAAGCGCTCGCGAAATTCGGCGAGCGCTGGGCGCCCTATCGCACGACGGCGTCGTGGTACCTGTGGCGGGCGGTGGACCTCGAGCGGTCGGCGCGCAAGGATGTGTGACGCGTGAACAGGCTGATTGTACTGCTCGGACGCAGGAAGTTCGTGCTCGGCGACGGCGCCATGGGCACGATGCTGCACCTTGCCGGCCTCACCGACGGTGCGCCGGAACGCTGGAACGTCGAGCGGCCCGACGTCGTGTCGTCGATCCATCGCGGCTACGTCGAGGCGGGCAGCGACTTCATCTCGACCAATACGTTCGGCGGCACCCGCAATCGTCTGCAGCTTGACGAGCTGCAGGACCGCGTCGTCGAACTCAACGAAGCCGGCGCGCGACTCGCGCGCGAAGCTGCGGGGGAGCGGCTGGTGGCGGGATCGATGGGCCCCACCGGCGAGCTGATGGAGCCCTTGGGGACGCTGACCATGGACGGCGCGAAGGCCTCGTTCGCCGAGCAAGCGAGGGCACTCGAGGCCGGAGGCGTCGACTTTGCGCTGATCGAGACCATGAGTGCGCTGGAAGAAGTGCAAGCCGCCGTCGAAGGAGTCCGCGAGACTGGTTTGCCCATCGTGGTAACCATGAGTTTCGACACCCACTTCCGGACCATGATGGGCATCACTCCGGTGAAGGCCATAGAAACCATCAGCGCATGGGGAGTTCAGGTGATCGGGGCCAATTGCGGCAACGGTCCCGCGGAGATCGACCGCATCATGACCGAGATGTCAAAGGCAAAGCCGGACGACGTGGTGCTCATGGCGAAATCAAATGCCGGAATGCCGCGCTGGGCCGGTGACCGCATCACATACGGCGGCACGCCGGAAGTCATGGTCGAGTACACGAAACGCATGCGCGAGATCGGCGTGCGCGTCATCGGCGCCTGCTGCGGCAGTACGCCGGAGCACATCGCTCTCATGCGCAAGGCGCTGGATGCCTGAAGTGGAGCGCAGGGACTAGGGTACGAGAAAGACTGCGGTCAGCAATACCAGGAACGCGATAACGGCGACGAGTCCATGGATCAAGATCACGCCGTTCGGCAACGGTCTCTGCCGCATGTGGTGACTCACGAGATACAGGCCGCCGAGCGCGGCGACGCCGAACAGCACGAGCGCCCAGGTATGGGCGGTTCCAAAGCCGATTTCCCAGACGCCGAGCAGCAGCACGATCACGCCGGATACCGCGAGCAAGCCGTGCAGGATCGCGATGCCCGCCTTGGGCGGCGTGCGGCCCTTGAAGTGCTGGACTGCCATGTAGAGGCCGAACAAAGCGGCGACCGCGATCAGCAAGACCGAGAGCTGGAACATGGATTTTCTCCCTAGTTGTCGTTTGCGGCCCGGCGGTCGCTGGCAAGCTCGCTGACACGCCAGATGACGTTGCCGACGTCGTCGGCGACGAGCACGCCACCCTGCTTGTCCACGGCGATGCCGACAGGACGGCCCTTTGCATTGCCTTCATCGTCGATGAATCCCGTCAGGAGATCGATTGGAGGGCCGGAGGGATTGCCGCCGCGGAAGGGCACGAAGATCACGCGATAACCGGAGAGCGGCTCGCGGTTCCAGGAGCCGTGCTGGCCGATGAGCATGCCGCCCTGGAACCGGCCCGGCAGCTTTGCACCGTCCGACAGCGCGAGCCCGAGCGATGCCGTGTGCGGCCCGAGCGCGTAGTCGGGCTTGATCGCCCTCGCAACGAGGTCCGGCCGTGGCGGAGTGACGCGCTCGTCGACGATCTGACCAAAATAGCTGTACGGCCAACCGTAGAACCCGCCTTCGCGCACGGAGGTCAGATAGTCGGGCACGAGGTCGCTGCCAAGCTCGTCGCGCTCGTTGACCACGGTCCACAGCATCCCGGTGGTCGGCTCCCACACGAGCCCGTTCGGATTGCGGAGCCCGGATGCGTACACCTCCCGGGCTCCGGTCCGCGCGTCGATCTCGAGGATGGCGGCCCGCTCGACCTCCATGTCCATTCCGTTCTCGGCGACGTTGCTGTTCGAGCCGACCGTCACGTAGAGCTTCGACCCGTCCTTGCTCGCGATGACGTTCTTGGTCCAATGGTGATTGAGCGCGCCGCCGGGCAGCTCCGCGACCTTGGCGCCCTTGGCCGCGATCGTCGTGTCGCCGTCGCGGTAAGGAAACCTGAGCAGCGCGTCCGTGTTGGCGACGTAGAGCTGGTCGCCGACGAGCTCCATGCCGAACGGGGAGTTGAGGTTCGTGAGGAGCGCCGTGCGCTGGTCGGCGACGCCGTCGCGGTCCGTGTCGCGCAGGAGCGTGATGCGATTCGCGCTCGGCACCGCGGAGCCGGCGCGCTTCATGGCTTTTTTCTGGATGAAGCCCCTGAGGCCCTTTCCTTGTTCGGGACGTTCTGGTGCCGCGGTTTCCGCGACGAGCACGTCGCCGTTCGGCAGCACGTAGAGCCAGCGCGGATGCTCGAGGCCGTCGGCGAATGCGACGACCTGCGTGCCCTCGGCAGCAACGGGCCGGTCGCCGTCGGCCCAGCCGACGGCGGGGGCGATATTGATTGTGGGAATCAGCGATTTCTCGGGAGGCGGAAGCTTCGGATCGGGCCCGGTTCCATTCTCGACGAGCAGCTTTGCTTCGCTGCCGCAACCGGTTAGCGCGAGCAAGGCAAGCAAAGCCAGCGGGGTCTTACACTGTGGACGCATGGCCAGTGGCACGTTCGCGGGTTGCGTCGCACTCTGTCTGTCAGCCGGCGCCTCATTCGCCGAGGGGACGAGTCCGCCCCGGTCGCTCGGCCCGCCGAGCAACGCGACCGACCTGTGCTTCCGCAGGCACAGCGCCGAAGGCGAGGTGACGGGCGAGGCCGAGGTCACCGTCTCGGTCAGTGCCGAGGGCCGCGTCACGGGCGCGGCGAGCGCACCGGGAACGCCCGAGCCGCTCGCATCCGCCGCGCAGTGCGTCGCGGTGACGATGCGTTTCGAGCCTGCGCTCGAGAATGGCCAGGCAGTCGCCGGCAAGGCGACGGTCGCGATCGGATTTCCGACTCCGCCTCAGCTGCGCGTGGACCTCGTGCGGGCAATCCAGTATTGCCAGCCCGCAGTGCAGCCGCTCATCACGCTGAATTCAGCCTATGAAGGCAATCTCGACCTGCTGGTCAAGGTGGGCAAGGACGGGCGCGTCTCGGAGACTGTGTTGCCGGAGGGCGTGCTGCCGTGGATGGAAGAGGCGGCGCGCTGCCTCAAGGATCGCCTCGACTTCTTTCCTGCGCGACTCAAGCTCGTGGCAGTGGAATCATGGACGATGGTGCCGATCGACTTCAATCTGACGCGCAGCCCGCACGAGCGCGTGCGGCTCGACGCGCCGACCCTGCGCTCAGACGCAGAGCAGATCCTGTCGGCGTATCGCGCTTGCTATCCGGCCGGCCGCAGCGATGAGGTGAAGGTCAATTACCGCATCACGGTGACCGACGGCGGGCGGGTGCGAAAGGCGGAAGTTGTTTCTTCGAGCGGCGACGATGAGTTCGACCAGGCGGGCGTCTGCATCCTGCGCAAGCTGGTCTTCGTGCCGGCGCGCCGTAACGGCGTCGACGTCGAATCGACGCTGAACTGGCCGATCCTGGTGCGCCCGCCGGACTAGGCTTTCTCTTCGGGGAATTCCTTGTCGAGGATGCGCACCAGCTCCTCGTCTATCCGGTCGCGGAACATCGCGAGCAGGAACCCGAGTTTCGCCTCGACGACGACGTCGTTCGTGCCGACCACGACGCTACCGTTGACGCTCGGGTGCGTGATCGAAAGGACATCGCCTTTCCACTCGCATGCGGCGTCGAAGCGCTTCGCCAGCACGTCGGCCACGCGCTCGACCTTCCTCCGGGCGGCTTTGGGCGTGAGATCGTGCTCGCGGCGCAGGTGAATCCTGCTCATAGCGCCCGCCAGCCTATATCGCGGCGGTACTGCATGCCATTCCACTTGACGCGGTCGGCGAGGGCGTAGGCCGCGCGTTGCGCGGAGGCGATGCCGTCGCCGAGCCCGACGGCGCAAAGCACGCGGCCGCCCGCGGTCACGATTCGGCCGTGCTCCACACGCGTGGCCGCGTGGAAGATCTTTCCCGGGAGCGCCGCCGCCTGGTCGAGACCCGTGATCGCATCGCCCGTGCGCGGATCATCCGGATAACCGCCGGCTGCGAGCACGACGCCCAGCGCGGCGCGCGGATCCCAGCTTGCGCGAACCTCGTGCAGGCGGCCCGCAAGCGCGGCCTCGCAAAGCGTCGCGAGATCGCTCGTCAGGCGCGACAGCACGGGCTGCGTCTCGGGGTCGCCGAAGCGGCAGTTGTATTCGAGCACGTTCGGAGTGCCATCGCCGGCGATCATGAGCCCCGCGTAGAGAAAACCCGTGTAGGGCATGCCTTCCGCGGCGAGGCCGCGGAGCGTCGGCGCGATCACGTCGCGCATGACGCGCTCGTACATGGCAGGCGTGACGACCGGTGCCGGCGAATAGGCGCCCATGCCGCCGGTGTTCGGCCCTTCATCGCCGTCACGGAGGCGCTTGTGATCCTGTGAGGTCGCGAGCGGCAGCACGTGCTCGCCGTCCGCCATGACGATGAAGCTCGCTTCCTCGCCCTCGAGGTATTCCTCGACGACGACGACGCGGCCCGCGTCGCCGAACGCCCCGGCAAACATGTCCTCGGCCGCGCGAATCGCCTCGTCCGCGTCGGCGGCGATGATCACGCCCTTGCCGCCGGCGAGCCCGTCCGCCTTGACGACGATGGGCGGGCGCTGCGCGCGGATCATCGCCGGATCGAAGGTCGACCGCGTGAAGGCGGCGTAGCGCGCCGTCGGGATGCCGTGGCGCGTCAGGAATTCCTTGGTGAACTGCTTGCTGCCCTCGAGTCGCGCGGCCAAGCGCCGCGGGCCGAAGCAGGCGAGGCCGGCGTCCGCAAAGCTGTCGACGATTCCGGCGACCAGCGGTCCCTCCGGTCCGACGACCGTGAGGGCTACGCCTTCGGTGCGCGCGAGCGCGACGAGGCCGGCGATGTCCATGGCGGCGACCGCCACGTTCCGGCACTTGGGCTCTGCCGCGGTGCCCGCATTGCCCGGCGCGACCAGGACTTCGGCCACTCGCGGCGACTGCGCGAGCTTCCATGCCAGCGCGTGCTCGCGGCCGCCGCCGCCGATGACGAGGACCTTCATCTTGCGCTCAATGCCGGAAATGGCGCATGCCGGTGAATACCATCGCGATTCCATGCTCGTCGGCCGCGGCGATGACTTGCTCGTCCCGCACCGATCCGCCCGGCTGGATCACCGCGCGGATGCCGAGCTCCGCGGCGGCGTCGAGGCCGTCCCGGAACGGGAAGAAGGCGTCGGAAGCCATCGCGCAGCCCGCGACGGCGAGTCCCGCATCCGCGGCTTTCATCGCGGCGATGCGCGTGGAGACCACCCGGCTCGACTGGCCGGCGCCGATGCCGACCGTGCGGCCGCCTTGCGCGAATACGATGGCATTCGATTTCACGAACTTGCAGATCCGCCAGGCGAACAGGAGGTCTGCGAGCTCCGCCGCATCCGGCGCCCGCCGCGTGACCTGCCTGAGCGATCGACCGTCGATGACGCCGTCGTCCCGCGACTGCACCAGCAGGCCGCCGGCCACGGACTTGAATTCGGGCGCGGGGGGTGGGCTGCCTGCGATAGGCCCGGTCTCGAGCAGGCGTATCTTCGGCTTTGCAGAGAGTGCTGAGAGCGCGCCAGGCTCGAAGGCGGGGGCCGCAATCACTTCGACAAACTGCCTTTCGACGATCGCGGCGGCCGCCTGTGCATCAAGCGGCCGGTTGAACGCGATGATGCCGCCGAATGCGGATGTCGTGTCCGGTTCCCAGGCGCGGAGATAGGCGTCGCGCGGGTCGGCCGCAATCGCCGCGCCGCAGGGGTTCGCGTGCTTGACGATCACGCACGCGGGCGCATCGAACTGCCGCACGCACTCGATCGCCGTGTCCGCGTCCGCGATGTTGTTGTAGGAGAGCTCCTTGCCCTGCAGCTGTCGGGCGGTCGCAATGGACCCGCCCGTCGCGAGCGGATCGGCATAGAACGCCGCCGACTGGTGCGGATTCTCGCCGTAACGCAGATCCTGCTTCTTGTCGAATGCAGCCGCGAAAGCGTCGGGGTATGTCGAGTCGCCCTGCTGTCGCCGCAGCCAGCCGGAGACCATCGCGTCGTACCGGGCGGTATGGCCGAAGGTCTTCGCGGCCAGACGCCGGCGTGTCGCCATGGTGACTTCGCCCGTGCGCAGCTCAGCGAGCGCGCCGGCATAGTCCGCCGGGTCGACGAGCACGGTTACGCGCTCATGGTTCTTGGCGGCGGCGCGCAACATGGCCGGGCCGCCGACGTCGATGTTGTCGATCGCGTCCTCATACCGGCAGCCCGGCTTCGCAATCGTCCCGGCAAACGGATAAAGATTGATGACGACCACGTCGATCGGTGCGATCCCGTGTTCGCGCATGACGGCGTCGTCGACGCCGGACCGGCCGAGCAGCGCGCCGTGCACCCTGGGATGCAGCGTCTTGACGCGCCCGTCCATGATCTCGGGGAATCCGGTGAGCTCCGCGACCTCGGTCACGGGCAGCCCCGCCGCCGCGATCGCGCGCGCCGTGCCGCCGGTCGAAATCAGCCCGAAGCCGAGCTGGCGCAGCGCGGACGCGAGTTCGACGATGCCGGTCTTGTCGGAGACGGAGAGCAACGCCCGCCGGGCGTCCTGCCGCGGCATTCTGCTCAGGAGGCCAGTCCGTATTCGCGCAGTTTCTTGCGCAAGGTGCCGCGATTGATGCCGAGGATGGTGGCCGCGCGGCTCTGGTTGCCCTCCGCATAGTCCATCACGGCCTGGAACAGGGGCAACTCGACCTCGCGCATCACGAGATCGTAGAGCCGGCCCGGGCGGTGGCCGTTGAGGCTGTCGAAATAGGTGCTGAGCGCCTGCTCGGTGTGATCGCGAAGCGGTATTTCGCGGGAGTGCCCGTTGATCGAACGGGACAAGTGCGGACGGCGCGACGTCAGCGCCCTGGTCTTCGCGGTCATTGCCAAATGGTCCCCGATCCCCGTCCCGTTCTCGGTCAGGCTGCCCGCGCTACGCGGCCGATCAGTCCTGACAGGAATTCGTCGGCGAGCTTCAGTTGCTCCCTCGCGCATTCCGTCGTCAACAGCCCGGCTGGCAAGTGTCCGACCTCCGGGTGGAGACGGCAATACCAACCGAGATGTTTGCGCGCCACGCGGACACCTTTTGATTCGCCGTAAAACGAATAGAGGGCCTCGAGGTGCGCAAGCATGATAGCACGGACTTCGGCGAGCGAAGCCGGCGGAGCGGTCGTTCCAGCGAGTCCGGCGCGCAGTTCGCGGAAGATCCAGGGGCGCCCTTGCGCCGCGCGCCCGATCATGACGCCATCGGCGCCGCTTTGTTCCAGCGCCTTCAAGGCCTTGGCGGCACAATCGATGTCGCCGTTGACGAATACGGGCACGCGCACGGCTTGCTTGACGGCCGCGGCCGTCTCGTATTCCGCTTCACCCTGGAAGAAATCGGCGCGCGTGCGCCCATGCACGGCGAGTCCGGCAACGCCTTCCTGTTCGGCGATGCGCGCGATCGAGACGGCATTGCGGTTCTCGCGGTCCCAGCCGCTGCGCATCTTGAGCGTGACCGGCGCGTGAGCGGCCGCGACGACCGCGGCCAGTATCCGGCCGATCAGCGGCTCGTCGCGCATGAGCGCGGAGCCCGCGGCGCGGTTGCAGACCTTCTTTGCCGGGCAGCCGAAGTTGATGTCGATGACCTGGGCGCCGAGCTCGACGTTCATGCGAGCGGCATCGGCCATCATGGATGGGTCATACCCTGCGATCTGCACGACGCGCGGCTCGGGTTCTCCGCCGTGATCCATCCGCAATCGCGACTTGGACGTATTCCAGAGGCGAAGATCGGAAGTGACCATTTCGGACGCAGCGATCCCCGCGCCCATTCGCCGGCAAAGCCGGCGGAAGGGCAGGTCGGTCACGCCCGCCATCGGCGCGAGCGCGAGCGGCGCCGCAAGCTCGAACCGCCCGATTCTCATTGGCTCGCGGTCTTGATCTGGTTTGCGCATCGGACGCCGCCCTTCGCAGGCAGGCAGATGTCGAGCTCGAAGCCGACGGCATCGCTGCCGGGGTCGACGATTCGGATGAGCGCATCGGCGCGCTCGCCCGGCTCGAGTAGCCCTGAGCTGCCTGCTCCCGGCAGGTAATCGGCAGGGCCGATGTCGCGCATGCCGAGGGTGCCGCCGAAGCGATCCTGCAGGACGAGGCGCAGCAGGGGGAATGGCTGCGCGTAGGCCGCGCGGTTCACGATGCTTGCGCGCAACATCAGTCGATTGGCTTCCTTCGGGTCGCTCGCGGCGCCCCATTGCCGGAGCTCGTAGGCCGAGAGGTCGGTTGGAGCGAGCAATGACAGGCCGAAGAAGGAGTACGCGCCCGCGATCACGGGCCCGACGGTGGCGCTGCGGACGAGGTCGTTACGCGCGCCGTGAATCACCTGCAGCAGCAGGAGCAGGGCGAGCGCCGCGACACCGGCAACCCAGGGCCAGCGCTGGGACAGGATCCCCGGCGTCTCCTCCGCTTCGAATTCGCGAGCGGCCGCGGCGCGCGCCGCAGCTTCCTCCGCGAGGCGCTTTCGCATCTCGTCCGGGATGAGGATGCGCGGCGCGGTGTGGCCGCTCGACTTGGGCGGCGGCGGCGCGGGTGTGGACGTGGGTGTGGGCGCGGGCGTAGGCGCGGGCGTCGGCGCGCGTGCGGGCTTCCGCGGGAGCGGGGCCGGCGGCTCGACCGTCTCAAGCACGATTGTCTCGCCCGCCTCCTCGAATTGCTCGACCTCGGCTTCCTCGACGGGCTCGTCCGATTCCTCGAGGACGAGAATCGGGTGCTCGTCGGTGCTCTCCAGATCGCGCTGCGGCGCGGCGACGCTCAGATCTGCGGCGACGGTTGCCGGGTCGAAGCGTCCCTGCTCGGGGCTTTCGAGGACGAACAGCCGATCGAGATCGGACGCGTCGCCGTGGAATTCCATCGCCGTCGCCTCGTCGACGGGCGACTGGCCGGCCGGGGCGGCTGGCGGCGGGTCGGGAACGGCAGTGAGCTCGACCGGCGATGAGAGTTCGATGTTCTCGTTGCCAGGCAGCTCCTCGACCGTCATCGAGTCGTCAGGCAGAGGCGCATCAGCCGCGGACTCCGCCTTGAAGGCTTTCTCGCTCAGGTTCTCGAGCGCATTGAAGGTCGTCGAGCAGACGCCGCAGCGCACGTCGCCTTGCGCAGCACGCAGCGCCTCCGCCGTCACGCGAAAGACCGTCGCACAATCAGGGCATTGGGTATACACGCCTACTCCGGGCGGCGACGGCCCGCGAGGAGGGTCCAGCCTTCGCGCTCCGCCACCGGGCCGATATCAAACCACGCTCGATACGCCTGCGCTACTTCGGCGGCTTGCGGCGCGAGCATGCCGGCGAGCACGAGGCCGCCGCCGGTCCGGGCCGTTTGCGCGAGGCGGGGCGCAAGCTCGGTGAGTGGGCCCGCGAGGATATTGGCGAGGACGACGTCGAAGGGCCCTTCGATTGCCGCGTCCAGGGCCAGGATCGCGATGCGCGCCGCGAGCCCGTTCTTCAGGGCGTTCTCGCGCGTGGCCTGCAGCGCCTGTGGATCGATGTCGAAAACGGTAGCCTCGGCGGCGCCCAGCTTGAGCGCCGCGAGCGCGAGAATGCCGGAGCCGCATCCGTAGTCGAGGACGCGCTCACCGCCGGTTACGCCGCCATCGAGCCATTCGAGACAGAGCGCCGTGGTCGCGTGCGTGCCGGTGCCGAATGCGAGCCCCGGATCGAGGTCCAGGATGATTTCGGCCGGTAGCTCCGGCCGCTGGCCCGCGGGCGAGACCCACAGCCGCTTGCCGAAGCGCATGGGCCGAAAGTCCTTGATCCATTCGCGCTCCCAGGCGCGGTCCTCCACGTATTCGATCCCGATGGAATCGGGCGGCAGGCAAAGTACGGCCTCGAGGGTGGCCGCAGCAATCTTCGGATCGATTGAGACTGAGAAAATAGCGCGCAGCCTGAGGGACTGCCACAGGGGCATTTCGCCCGGCTTCGGCTCGAGCAGGGGCTCGTCACCGGCGTCTGCCAGCGAGAGCGCGATCGCCCCCAGCCGGTTGCAGGCATCCTCGGCGCTTGCGGCCTCGGTGCCCGGAACCTCGATGACGAGCTGATGGAAAGGCATCGACCGCGCGGGGCGCCTACTTCAGGCCGAGGCGGCGCTCGAGATAGTGGATGTCGAGCCCGCCCTGGCGGAATGCGGAATGCCCGAAGATCTCCTGGTGAAGAGGCGCATTGGTCTTGATCCCTTCGACCACCATCTCGGAGAGCGCATTTCGCATCCGTGCGATCGCCGTGTCGCGGTTCTCGCCGTAGGAAATGAGCTTGGCGATCAGGGAATCATAGAAGGGCGGCACCGAATAGCCCGAATAGAGATGGCTGTCGACGCGCACTCCCGGCCCGCCCGGCGCGTGCCAGAGCCTGACCGGGCCGGGTGAAGGCGTGAAGGTCTTGGGATCCTCGGCATTGATGCGGCATTCCATCGACCAGCCGCGGAGCACGATGTCCTCCTGCTTGAAGGGCAGCGGCTCGCCCGCCGCGATCCGAAGCTGCATCTTGACGATGTCGATCCCGGTCACGAGTTCGGTCACCGGGTGTTCGACCTGCACCCGGGTGTTCATCTCGATGAAGTAGAAGTGGCCGTCCTCGAACAGGAACTCGAGCGTGCCCGCGCCGCGGTATCCGACGGCTGCGCAGGCGGCGACCAGCCGCTCGCTCATTTCAGCGCGCTGTTTTGCGGTGATGCCGGGGGCCGGCGACTCCTCGATGATCTTCTGGCGGCGGCGCTGCAGCGAGCAGTCGCGCTCGCCGAGGGAAACGACGCTGCCGTAATTGTCGCCGAGCACCTGGAACTCGATGTGCCGCGGCTTCTCCAGGAACTTCTCCATGTAGACCGTGTCGTTGCCGAAGGCCGCCAGGGCCTCGGTTTTCGCGACGTTGATCGCGTTCACAAGCGTCGCGTCGCTGTGCACGACCCGCATGCCGCGTCCGCCGCCTCCTCCGGAGGCCTTGATGATCGCGGGGTAGCCGATGCCGCGCGCGAGCCGGAAACATTCGTCCTGGTCGTCCGGCAGCGGGCCATCGGAACCCGGCACGCAGGGTACGTTGTGCTCCTTCATCACGCGGATCGCGGAAACCTTGTCGCCCATCTGCCGGATCGTTTCGCTCTTCGGCCCGATGAAGACGAAGCCGCTGTTCTCGACCCGTTCGGCGAAATCCGCGTTTTCCGAGAGGAAGCCATAACCCGGGTGGATGCCGACGGCGTCGGTCACCTCGGCCGCGCTGATGATCGCCGGCATGTTGAGGTAGCTCTCGCGCGAGGGGGGCGGCCCGATGCAGACGGTCTCGTCGGCGAGCAGCACGTGCTTCAGGTTCTGGTCGGCCGTCGAGTGCACGGCGACGGTCTTGATGCCGAGCTCGCGGCAGGCGCGCAGGATGCGAAGCGCGATCTCGCCGCGGTTGGCGATGACGATCTTGTCCAGCATCCCGGTTACTCGATCGAGAAGAGTGGCTGGCCGAACTCGACCGGTTCGCCATTCTTGGCGAGCACGGCCACCACCTTGCCGGCTCGCTCGCTCTCGATCTGGTTCATCATCTTCATCGCTTCGATGATGCAGAGGACCTGCCCGACGCGGACCTCCTGGCCGACTTCCACGAAGGCCTTCGCGCCCGGGGCGGGCGAGGCGTAAAACGTGCCAACCATCGGCGCCGTCACCAGGTTCTTGTCCTGGGCCGTGGGTGCGGCGGCGACCGCCGCCGGAGCCGGCGCGGGCTGGGCGGGTGCGGCGGCCGCAATGGGAAGAACGGTAGGCTGTATTGCAGCCGGCGGGCCGTGCATCACGCGCGCGATACGGACGGATTCCTCGCCCTCCGTGATCTCGATTTCGGCGAGCCCGGACTCCTCGAGCAGTTCGATGAGCTTCTTGATCTTGCGGATATCCATCATTTACTCCCGGAGGGACTATCGAGGCGGTCGAGGGCTGCCGTGAGCGCGAGTTCGTAACCCTGCGCCCCGAGTCCCACGATGCTGCCCACCGCGATGTCCGAAAAATACGAGTGCCGGCGGAAGGACTCCCGCGCGTGCACGTTGGACAGATGCACCTCGATGAACGGCACTGCCACCGCGAGCAGGGCGTCCCTGAGCGCAATGCTGGTATGGGTGAAGGCGCCCGGATTCACGATCGCAAAATCGACCGGCGCGGCGGCAAGCGCCTGGATCCGGTCAACCAGTTCGTGCTCGGCGTTGCTCTGAAAGCAGTGGACGGTCGCGTCGCGCTTCGCGGCGAGCGCCGAGAGCCGCTCTTCGATCGCGGGAAGCGTCACGTCGCCGTACCAGCCGGGTTCCCGGCGGCCGAGCAGATTGAGGTTGGCCCCGTTGAGCAGCAGGATCCGACGCATCGGCCGCCTTAACCCTCTGTATCCCCGTCAGAGGTCGCGCCATTCAACCGGACAACAAGGAGTTTGTCCAGAAAAAGCGCCAATCTGGTGTCGATCGGCGTCGATCTGACGCTTAACTAGCCAATCTTGGGGACATCTGCCCGGATCCGGTCCTGAGCGGTCTTCAAGTCGATCTCGCCCGCATCAAGGTCTTGGACCGCGGACAGGATGACGTCGGCTTGCGGACGGTGCAACTCGCCGACATGGATCGTCACGATGCGACCGCCCTTGTCGATGAAAGCGGTGAACGGAAGACCCAGGGACTCCATGCCAAAGGCGCGGGCCGCATCCAGGCCGTCCTGCTCGCCGATCAGGACCGTGTAGTCGATCGGCGTCGCGGCAAGATAGCGCAGGACTTCCTCGCGAAAATCGACGGCGATTCCGATGAGCGCGAACTCGCTGTAGGCGCCGTCGCGCGCGAGCGCGTTCAGCATCGGGATCTCGCGCCGGCAGGGAGCGCACCAGGTCGCCCAGAAGTTGATGATCTGCGGCTTGCCGTCCCACTCCGAAAGCGCGCGCGGCTTTCCGTCGCGGTCGGCGAGCGTGATGTCAGGTCGCCTTTCCGGAATGACGGCTGCCGGGATCGCAGGCAACGCGGGCTTTTCAGGTTCGATGAAGGCCCGGCTGGCGTAGTAGGCGGCAATGCCTGCGGCGAGCGCGAGGGCGAGGACGAGGATCCAGTGTCGCGGGCGACCCATCATCCGCATTCGCGCGCAAAGCGGGCGAGATGCGACTGGAAGTCATCCGCCTTGACGTAGCCGACCAGCCGGAACGGGCGGCACTCTCGACCATGGGTGCCGAAGAAGGCCGTGGTCGGCGGGCCGTAGACGCCGAACCGGCGGAACAAGGCCTGGTCGGCTTCGCTGTTAGCGGTGACGTCCGCCTTGAGAAGCACGAAGCCGGCGAGGTCCTTCTGTACCTCAGGCACCGAGAACGTGTACTTCTCCATTTCCTTGCAGGAGACGCACCAGTCGGCATAGAAGTCGAGCATGGCGGGTTGCCCGGCCGCCTTGGCGGCCGCGAGCTCGCGGTCGAGCTCCTCGATCGAGGCGATTCTCCGGAAGGGAAGCGGCTCGGCGTTGGCGGCAGAAGCCTTGCCCGTGAATCCGGGCAGCGCCGCGTCGCGCAGCGGTTGCAGCGGGTCGTGCCCGCCGGCCGCCGCACCCACCATCATGATGATTCCCCAGACGATGGCCGCGAGGCCGAGACCCTTCGCGACGAGCCGCCAGGCTTCACCACCGGCGCCGGCGCGGCCGAATCCGCCGAAGTAATAGCCGCCGACGATCACGAGGAGCGCCCACAGCGCGAGCGTGAGCGAGCCCGGCAGCACGCGTTCGAGCATCCAGACTGCGACTCCGAGAAACATCACGCCGAACAAGGACTTGACCGTGTTCATCCAGGGACCTGCATGGGGCAGGAATCGCCCGCCTGCAATCCCGATCAACAAGAGCGGCGTACCCATTCCGATCGCCATGGAGAAGAGGGCAAGCGCGCCGCGCAATACGTTGCCGCCCTGACCGATGTAGATCAGGGCCCCGACGAGCGCGGGGGCCACGCAGGCAGTGACGACGAGCGCGGAAAGAGCGCCCATGATTGCCGTGCCGACGAATGTGCCGGACTGCTGGCGGCCCGAAGTGGCCGACAGCCGCGTTTCGAGCGCGGCCGGAATCTTGAGGTCGTAGAGCCCGAACATCGCGAGTGCTAGCGCCACGAAAAGGGCCGCGAACGAAATGATGATCCAGGGCTGCTGGAAGAACGCCTGTGCCTGCTGCCCCGCGGCTGCGAATGCCGCGCCTGCGGCCGTGTAGGTGAATGCCATGCCGAGCACATAGACGAGCGACAACAGGAACGACCGCCGCGGAGTCGCCGCTGCGCCCTGGCCTGCGATGATGCCGGAGAGGATCGGGATCATCGGTAGCACGCATGGGGTGTAGGAAAGCCCGAGGCCAATGACGAAGAACAATCCGATCACGGCGAGCAATCCTCCGCTCGCAATGAACTGCGCCAGACCGTCCTGCTCCGCCACCATCGGCGCCGCGTCGCCCGCTGGCGGCGTGCCGGGCGGCGGCATCTCGATCGAGACCGTCTTGGTAACGGGCGGATAGCACAGGCCTGCGTCGGCGCAGCCCTGGTAGCTGACGGCGATTTCGACAGTCGACGCGGCTTCCGGTCGAGTGAGCGGCAGCTTCGCGCCGAGCACGTCGTAATACACCTCGACGGCGCCGAAGAATTCATCGGTCTTCTTCTTGCCGTCAGGCAGGGAGATCTCGCCCAAAGACACGCCTGGCGTTGCCGTCTTCGCGGAAATGCGATGGCGATAGAGGTAGTAGCCCGGCGCGATCTGCCAGTCGAGCAGAACCGCATCGCCGCCGTCCGCGATCGCGGAGAAGACGAAGGCCTGGTCGACCGGCAGGAACTGGTCCTCGTTGGACACCGGCCCGAGCAGTCCCTGCGCGGCGGCGGCGCCCGAAAGGGCGAGAGAGATACCGAGAAGCGCGGTCCTGAATTTCGTCATTGCGGCCGAGAGGTTAGCGGCCTGATCGCGGCTTGTCGCGACGGTCTGCGCGTTTTCGCAAAGGCGGCCTGCGCGGGCATACCTAGGTTAGTCAGATAACTCTTTTCTTTCAATACGTTACGAAGTCCTGTCACTCGAGAACCGACAGTGCTTGAATTTGGACCGCCGATCCCTATCATTGGCACTCGACCAGGGGGAGTGCTAACCGCGAGAGCGGGCTTTCCCGGGCACTAACAGTCGATTTTCCAAGGAGTGTTGAACCATGAAGATCCGTCCGCTTCATGATCGAGTGATCGTTAAGCGCGAAGACGAAGAGCGCAAATCACCCGGCGGCATCGTGATCCCCGACACCGCTGCCGAGAAGCCCATTCGCGGCAAGATCGTCGCGGTTGGCAAGGGCAAGATTCTCGAGAACGGGAACATCCGTCCGCTCGACCTGAAGGTCGGCGACAAGATCCTGTTCGGCAAGTACGGCGGAACCGAAGTCAAGGTCGACGGCGACGAGCTCCTCGTGATGCGCGAGGAAGACGTCATGGCCGTGATCGAAAAGTAAAGAGGACAAGTACCAATGGCAGCCAAGGAAGTCAGATTCTCAGACGACGCGCGCACCCGCTTGGTCCGCGGCGTCAACTTGCTCGCGAACGCCGTCAAGGCGACGCTAGGCCCGAAGGGCCGTAATGCCGTGCTCGACAAGAGCTTCGGCGCCCCGACCATCACCAAGGATGGCGTCTCGGTCGCGAAAGAGATCGAACTCAAGGACAAGTTCGAGAACATGGGCGCACAAATGGTCAAGGAAGTCGCCTCGTCGACTTCCGACGAGGCCGGCGACGGCACGACCACCGCGACACTGCTCGCGCAGGCGATCATTCGCGAGGGCATGAAGGCCGTTGCCTCGGGCATCAACCCGATGGACGTCAAGCGCGGCGTCGACCTGGCCGTGACGGCGGCGGTCGATGAGTTGAAGAAGCTCTCCAAGCCCTGCAAGGACTCGAAGGCGATCGCCCAGGTCGGCACGATCTCGGCGAACAGCGACGAGGCGATCGGCAAGAAGATTGCCGAGGCGATGGAGAAGGTCGGCAAGGAAGGCGTGATCACGGTCGAAGAAGGCTCGGGCCTCGAGAACGAACTCGAAGTCGTCGAGGGCATGCAATTCGATCGCGGCTACCTGTCGCCGTACTTCATCAACAGCGCCCAGAACCAGACCAGCGAGCTGGAGAGCCCGTACGTCCTGTTGTACGACAAGAAGATCTCGAACATCCGCGAAATGCTGCCGCTGCTCGAGAGCATCGCCAAGGCGGGCAAGCCGCTCCTGGTCGTGGCCGAGGACGTCGAGGGCGAAGCGCTCGCGACGCTCGTAGTCAACACGATCCGTGGCATCGTCAAGGTCTGCGCGGTCAAGGCGCCGGGCTTCGGCGACCGCCGCAAGGAAATGCTGAAGGACATCGCGATCCTGACCGGCGGCACCGTGATTGCCGAGGAAGTCGGCCTGTCGCTCGAGAAGGCGACGCTGAATGACCTCGGCAAGGCCAAGAAGATCGTCGCCGACAAGGAAAACACGACGATCATCGATGGCGCCGGCAAGTCGGGCGACATCAAGGGCCGGATCGAGCAGATCCGGCGCCAGATCGAGGAAGCCACCTCCGACTACGACAAGGAAAAGCTGCAGGAGCGCGTCGCAAAGCTCTCCGGCGGCGTTGCCGTGATCAAGGTCGGCGCGGCCACCGAAATCGAGATGAAGGAAAAGAAAGCCCGCCTCGAGGACGCGCTGCACGCGACGCGCGCGGCGGTCGAGGAGGGCGTGGTGCCGGGTGGCGGCGTCGCGTTCGTTCGCGTGCAGAGGATGCTCGACAAGCTGGTGGGTGCGAACGACGACCAGAACGTCGGCATTCGAATCCTGTCGCGCTCCATCGAGGAGCCGCTGCGCCAGATCGTGCAGAACGCGGGTGAAGACGGTTCGGTCGTGCTGGCCAAGGTCCGCGAGGGCAAGGGCAGCTTCGGCTACAACGCCGCCACCGGCGAGTACGGCGACATGATCGAAATGGGCATCCTGGATCCGACCAAGGTCACGCGCCTGGCGCTCCAGAATGCGGCATCGGTCGCCGGCCTCCTGCTGACGACCGAAGTGATGGTCGCCGAGGCTCCGAAGGAAGAGCACGAGCATGCCCCGATGCCGGGCGGAGGCATGGGCGGAATGGACATGTAAAGCCGCTCAAGCGGTCCTGGTCCGAACGAAACCCCGCCACGAGGCGGGGTTTTGTTTTTCGGGCCGTAGCCGGCTCTCGCGCTCGTCATCGCCTCGACCGGCTCGCGAAGGCGCGTCCGGCATTGTCGCCATTCCAGCCCGACTGATTACGGCACCCGCTAAAATACCGGTCCCGATAGCGCCTCGTGAGTTCCGATTGAGCGGCGTCGATTCCATCCGGACCGTCTTCCCGTTCAGCAAGTTCGTCGCCGAAGCCTGCGCCCGCGATCCGCACTTGCTGGCATCATCCGGCGCCGGTGACGACCTGCGAACGGCCTGCGACGCCCTTCTTGCCAGCGATCCGGACGAGTCGCGGTTCATGGACGGCTTGCGGCGCCTGCGACGCCGGGAACTGGTGCGCATCGCCTGGCGCGATCTCGCCTGCGTGGCTCCGCTCGCCGAGGTCCTCGGCGACCTGTCGGCGCTCGCGGATGCAGCGATCGCGACGGCGCTCGCTTTCGCGACCCGCGCGCTTTCCGCAACTTACGGCGCGCCGCGGTCAGCCACCGGCGAGATGCAGGAGCTCGTCGTCATCGGAATGGGAAAGCTCGGCGGCGGCGAGCTCAATTTCTCCTCGGACATCGATCTTGTCTTTCTCTACCCGGAAGCCGGCGAGACCGACGGCCGGCGCCCGATTACGAACGAGGAGTACTTCACGCGGCTCGGGCAGGTGCTGATCCGGCTGTTGGACGCGCAAACGGCCGAAGGTTTCGTGTTCCGCGTGGACATGCGCCTCCGGCCCTTCGGGGAGCCGGGGCCGCTGGTTGCGAGCTTCGGCGCATTCGAGGGCTACCTGCAGCAACACGGTCGCGACTGGGAACGCTATGCCTGGGTCAAGGCGCGCGCCATCACCGGCATCGACCGCTACCGCGAGTTGTACGACGACGTCGTGAGGCCGTTCGTCTATCGGCGCTACCTCGATTTCGGCGTTTTCGAGAGCCTGCGCGAAATGAAGGCGATGATCGCGCGTGAAGTCGAGCGGCGAGATCTGCAGGACAACATAAAGCTCGGCCCGGGCGGCATCCGTGAGATCGAGTTCATCGTGCAGGCGCAGCAACTCATCCGCGGCGGGACGGAGCCGAGGCTTCAGGAGCCGTCGCTGCTTGCGGTCCTGCCACGTCTCGAGGGAGCGAAACTGATGCCGCGGGCGGCGGTTGCCGAAATCCGAGAGGCCTATGAATTCCTGCGGCGCATCGAGAACCGGTTGCAGATGGTTGACGATGCCCAGACGCATGCGTTGCCGGTCGATGCGATCGGTCGCGACCGCTTGGCTTCGTCGATGGGGTATGCGGATCCGGCGCAGTTTTTTGACGCGCTCGATTCCAGGCGGCGTGCCGTCACCGCGCAATTCGACGGCGCGTTTCTGGGCCGCGGCGGCGCAGCCGAGGCGACGCCCGCGGCGCTATTCGGGGCGCTCTGGAGCGCAGAACCCTCGCTCGAGGGCATTGCGGAAGAGGCCGCCGGGTTTGGGCTTGCCGAACCCGAAGCGGCGGCGCGCGTGCTGCTCGAGCTCAGGCAATCTGCCTACTTTCGCCGGCTCGACGAGTTCGGGCGGCGCCGTCTCGCGACGCTGTTGCCGCGGATTCTCATGTCCGTCGCTCAAGTGGACGCCGGCGCGGCGGGCGAGGGCCAGCACGTCCTGGCACGCCTGCTGCGCATCATCGAGGCGATCGGCGGGCGCACGGCGTACCTCGCGCTCCTGAACGAGAACGCACAGGCTCTCCGCAGGCTCGTGCAGACCTGCGGCTTGGGCGACTATCTCGCCCGCCAGGTCGCCGCGCATCCGCTCCTGCTCGACGAACTGCTCGACGCTCGCGTGCTCGAAACCCTCCCGGACCGCGCCCAGTTCGCGCAAGAGCTCGCAGCCCGGCTCGAACACGCGGGCAACGACGAGGAGCTTCGCGTGGATGCGCTTCGCCAGTTCCGGCGGGCAGCGATGTTTCGCGTGGCGATGCTGGACCTCGCCGGCCGGCTGCCGCTGATGCAGGTGAGCGACCGCCTGACGGACGTGGCCGAGTTGATCCTCGGGCAGGCGCTCGCGCTCGCATTCCGGCACACGGCCGCGCAGTACGGCGAGCCGGGCTGCGAGGACGGGGAGGGGACGCGCGCCGTGCGGGTCGGCATCGCGGGTTACGGCAAGCTCGGTGGCATGGAGCTTGGCTACGCCTCGGACCTCGACCTCGTTTTCCTTCACGATTCCGCGGGCGAACGGCAGCAGACGGCCGGGCCGAAGGTCGTGGACAACGAGGTCTTCTTCCTGCGACTCGCGCAGCGGCTGGTTCACCTGCTGACCGTGCACACCGCAGCCGGCAGGCTCTACGACGTGGACGTGCGATTGCGGCCCTCGGGCAAGGGCGGCCTCGCATTCACGCAGATCGGCGCCTTCGAGGACTATCAGCGGCGCGTGGCCTGGACCTGGGAGCACCAGGCACTGCTGCATTCGCGCTGGGTCGCGGGCGATGCCGGCCTCGGCGCCGTTTTCTCGCGCATCCGGCGCGAGGTGCTCGCCCTGTCGGTGAAGCGCGAAAAACTTCGCGAGGAGATAGTCGCGATGCGCGAGCGGATGCGCGCCGAGCACGGCAAGCCGCGGGAAGGGCAGTTCGACCTGAAGCAGGATCGCGGCGGCATCGCCGACATCGAGTTCCTCGCGCAATACTGGGTGCTCAGGCACGTGCGCGAGCATCCGCCGCTTGCCGAGTTCGCGGACACGATCCGGCATCTCGAGTCGGTCGGCTCGGCCGCGCTCGTCGACCACCGCGTCATCGACCGGCTCGTGGACGCCTATCGGGCCTACCGGAACGCCGCGCACCACCTCTCGCTCGAGCAGCGTCCGGCAGTCGTGGATGCCGCCGAATACGCGCCGATGCGTGCGGGCGTGGCCGCGGTCTGGGACAGGGTCATGGTCGCAGGCGCCGACCCTGCGCCGCTATAATGCCGGGATGCAAACCGCGAGCCCGCTGCAGCCGCCGAACGCGCGCGAGCGCTATGAAGTGACCGCGGCCGACCTGCCGCTCTCCTGCCCGATGCCCTCGATGTCGCTGTGGAACAGCCATCCCCGCGTCTACCTGCCCATCGAGGCAACAGGCTTTGCGAAGTGCCCGTATTGCAGTTCCGAGTACGTGCTCTCCCGCTGATCGCGAATGTTTGAGCGGCTCGCAATCGACCGCGGCGCGATCCTCTTCAATGCCCGGCGCGTCGACGCAGCCGGCTCCCAGCTCTTCGATCCTGCGCACTGGCAAGCACAGGGCGCGCTCAGCGAGCAGTCAGGCGGCCGCGGCTCAATACAGTTCATCGACACCGAAAACGACCGCTGGGTCATGCGGCGCTACCTGCGCGGCGGCATGGCCGCGCACGTCGCCCGCGACAGCTACTTGTTCCTCGGGGAGGAGCGCACGCGCTCTTTCCTCGAGCTGAGGCTCCTCGCGACGCTGCGCGAGCGTGGCCTGCCGGTGCCGGCGCCGATCGCCGCTCGCTACGTGCGCGATCTCGTCACATACCGCGCGGAACTCATCACCGAGCGCCTCCCCGGCGCCCGCTCCCTTTCCGAAATGCTGGCGTCCGGGCACGTGGACGACGCGCGCTGGGCGGCGATCGGCCGCTGCCTGCGTCATTTCCACGATGCCGGCGTGCAGCACGCCGACCTCAACGCGCACAACATCATGCTGGGCGAGAACCGCGAAGTCTGGCTGCTGGACTTCGACCGCGGGCGCCTGCGGCATCCCGGCTCTTGGCGGGAGCGCGCGCTCGACCGACTGGCGCGGAGCCTCGCGAAGATCAGTGAAGACGCAACCGAGTGGCGGACTGGCTTTGCGCTCCTGCGCCTTGCGCACGATGCGTGAAGCGCGATGTACTACCTTTACAACGTTCTCATCTACCTCGCCGCGCCCGTCGCGATCCTGGTCCAGTTGTGGCGCGGCCTGCGCGACCCGAGCTACCGCGGCGGCCTCCGTGAGCGGTTCGGCTTCGGGCCGGCCGTGGCTGGCCCGACGATCTGGGTCCACGCCGTCTCGGTCGGGGAAGTGCAGGCCGCTCAGCCCCTCATCGCCCAAATCCGCGAGCGCCATCCCCGCTACCGGGTGCTGCTTACGACCGTTACGCCGACGGGCGCCGCGCGCGCGAGGCTGCTGTTCGGCAACCAGGTGTCGCTCCGGTACGTACCATTCGATCTGCCGGGCTCCGTGAGGCGTTTCTTCGATCGCGTGCAGCCGAGGCTCGCGATGATCCTCGAAACCGAGCTCTGGCCGAACCTCTACGGCGAATGCGGGCGTCGCAGCGTGCCGCTCGTGCTCGCGAGCGCGCGCGTGTCGCCGCGCTCCGTCGGCAAGTATCGCAGGCTCGTGCCGCTGTTCCGCAAGACGCTCTCGCACGGGATCCTGATCGCGGCGCAGAGCGAATCGGACGCCGAGCGCTTCCACTCGATCGGCGCGACGCCGGATCGCACGCACATCACCGGCAACATCAAGTTCGACTTTCAGCCGCCCGCCGGAATCGAGGCCCAGGGCAGGCGCTGGCGCGAGAACAATGCGGCGGGCCGCCCGGTCTGGGTCGCGGGCAGCACGCACGAGGGCGAGGAGGCGATCGTGCTCGATGCGCACCGCCGCGTGCTGGACCGCTTTCCCGATGCGCTGCTCGTGCTCGTGCCTCGCCATCCGCAGCGATTCGAGGTGGTGCGCGACATGCTCGCAAAGCGCCACGATCGCGCCTTAAACCGCTCGTCCGGCATGACGATATCGCGCTCGACGAGCGTGATGCTCGGGGACACGATGGGCGAGCTCATGATGTTCTACGCGGCCGCGGACGTCGCGTTCGTGGCGGGAAGCCTCGTGCCGATCGGGGGCCACAACCTGCTCGAGCCCGCATCCGTCGGCTGCCCGGTGCTGACGGGGCCGCATAATTTCAATGGCGAGGAGATCGCGCAGCTGCTGATGGACGCCGGCGCCGCCTTCGTCGTCGCGGACACCGAGCAGCTCGCGCACGCGGTCACGGGGCTGCTCGACGACGCAGCCCTCCGCGGCGTCATGGGCGCGGCCGGCAGGGGCGTGCTGGACTCGAATCGCGGGGCGCTTGATCGCCTGCTGACCCTGGTCGATCCTCTGCTCGAATGAGGGAGTGCCCGGATTGAAAACCGACCTCTGTCTTTCGGCGCCATACGAGCCCGATGCGATCGAGACGCTTGCAGAACAATTCGGCTCGCCGCTGTTCGTGATCGACTGCGAGCGGCTGCGGCACCAATACCATGCGCTTGCGCAGGCGCTGCCGGGCGTGGACCTTCATTACGCGCTCAAGCCGCTGCCCGACCGGACGGTGGTGCAGGTGCTCGCGCGCGAAGGCGCCTGGTTCGATCTCGCGACGAATGGCGAGGTGGACCTCGTTCGGGACGCCGGCATCCCTCCAAGCCGCTGCATCCACACCCACCCGATCAAGCGCGGCTCCGACATCCGTCACGCGCTCGACTGCGGCGTCGCGACCTTCGTTGTCGACAACGCGGAGGAAATAGCCAAGTTCGACGCCTGTCGCGCGCGCGTCCGGCTCCTCCTGCGCATTTCTTTCCGCAACCCGGATACCGTCATCGACCTGTCGCGCAAGTTCGGCTGCGACGCGGACGCGGCGGTCGGGCTCGTCGAATACGCGGCGAAGCGGGGCATCCGGATCGCCGGATTTTCCTTCCACGCGGGATCGCAGCTCGTCAAGCCGGACAAGTACGTGGAGGCGATCGACACCTGCGGGCGGCTGATCGCGGAGACGCGCTCGCGCGGCTTCGCGCTCGAGGAGCTCGACATCGGCGGTGGTTTCCCGATCGACTATCTGGAGCCCGTCACGCCGATCGGAACTTATTGCGCGCCAATACGGGCGGCGATCGCGCGGCTGCCCGGAAGCCTTCGGATCATCGCCGAGCCCGGCCGCTTCGTATGCGGTCCCGCCGCCTTCAGTGTCTCGACGGTCATGGGCCGCTCCAAGCGGGAGGGGCGCTGGTGGTATTACCTCGATGACGGCATCTACGGCACGTTTAGCGGGCAGCAGTACGACAAGATGCGCTTTCCCGTCGAGCCGCTGCGTGGCAAGAACCGTCCGCGCGAGGCCTGCGTGATCTCCGGCCCGACCTGCGACAGCCTCGACGTGGTGGCGGAGGACCTGCCGATGCCGGTGCTCGAGACAGGGGAGCGCCTCGTCGCGCGCCAGATTGGCGCCTACACGATGGCCTGCGCCACCGATTTCAATTTTTTTCCACGTGCGAAGGTCATCGCCGTCAATGTCGAGCACGCGCCCGCCTGAGCCGCCCTGCGCCTGTGCGGGACGGCGGCGCATTCTGCGGGCAGTCCTATCGGCCGCGGCTTTCCTCGCCCTGCCGGCCCGCGCTGCGGCGGGCGGCGACGGCCGGCTCATCCTGGTCAACACGCATACCGGTGAAGTGCTCGATACGGTCTACCGTACCGAATCGGGATACCTGCCCGGCGAGCTCGGACGGCTCGACTGGCTGTTGCGCGACCACCGCACGGGCGACGTCCTGCCACTCGACGCGCGGCTGTTCGATCTCCTGCGTGAACTTGCGGGATCGGCCGGGCTCGAGCCGCGTTACCAGGTCATTTCCGGCTACCGCTCGCCGGCGACGAACGCGATGCTCGTCGCGGGCTCGGACGGAGTCTCGTCACGGAGCCTGCACATGGAGGGCAGGGCGATAGACGTTCGCCTCGAGGGCTTGCCGCTCGAGCGGCTGCGCGACCTCGCGCTCGCGAGGCAGGCCGGCGGCGTCGGCTACTATCCATCCTCGGATTTCGTGCATCTCGACGTCGGCCGGGTGCGGAACTGGTGACGACTTCGATTCATCGCCGTGTCGACGCGCTGCGGGCGGGCGGGGACCCGGCCTTCGTCGCGCGCCTCGCCTCCGGCTGGGCGGTCCTCGGCGTGCGCCAGGTATTGCCGGGCTATTGCCTGCTGCTGCCGGATCCCGTCGTCCCGACGCTGAACTCGCTGAAGGGCGCCGAGCGCGCCGCCTTCCTTGCCGACATGGCGGCGCTCGGCGACGCCGTGCTCGCCGTGACTCACGCCGTGCGCATCAATTACGCCATCTTCGGTAACCAGGACCCGGCGCTTCACGCCCATGTGATCCCGCGCTACCACGACGAGCCGGCGGAATTCCGGACCTCGCAGCCCTGGGCCTACGACTGGGATGCCGCGCCCGCATTCGACCTCGACCGGCACCGCGACCTGCGCGACCGCATCCACGCCGCACTGGGGTCGAGCCTCGCGACATCCTGACCTGTTTTACACTCAGCGGATGGCCGTCAGCGACGACTTCCGCGAATTCGTGCTCGAGCAGCTCGCGCCTTCCGGCCGAGTGACCTCCCGATCCATGTTCGGCGGTGTCGGCCTCTATCTCGACGGGCTGTTCTTCGCCTTGATCGACGACGACACGCTCTACTTCAAGGCCGACGATTCCACGCGCCCGCGTTACGAGAAAGCGGGCTCGAAGCCCTTCTGCCCGTTTCCCGACCGGCCGGAACAGCCCATGGGCTACTGGCAGGTGCCTGCGGAAGTACTGGAAGACTCCGAGGAGCTGGCCCTTTGGGCGCGAGAGGCGATGGGCGTTGCGCTCGCGAAGCGCAGGAAGGGGCCGGCGAGGCGGCGCGCGCCGACGCGCCGGGGCCCGTCGCGGCGATGAATGAACATGCCGAGGACGCCGCTCTTCGCCTGCGCCGGGAGTGGGAACCGCACTTCCGCCGGTTCGTCGCGGACCAGCCGGGCGCGGACCCGGGCCACGGGCCGGTGCATCTCGAGCGCGTCGTCGCGACAGCGCTTCGCCTCGCGATCGAAGAAGGCGCGCGCCTGGATGTCGTGCTGCCGGCCGCGTGGCTGCACGATTGCGTGCACGTCGCCAAGGATTCACCCGAGCGCGAGCGCGCCTCGCGGCTCGCCGCGGATCACGCGCTGCGCTATCTCGAGGATACCGGCTATCCGGCCGCCTGCCTGCCCGGGATCCGGCATGCGATCGAGGCGCACAGCTATTCCGCCGGCATCGCTGCGCGAACCATCGAGGCTAAAGTCGTGCAGGACGCGGACCGGCTCGATGCGCTCGGCGCGATCGGCATCGCGCGCTGCATCGCGGTCGGCGCCGCGCTCGGCCGCCCGTTGTACCAGCCGGAGGATCCTTTCTGCAGGTCGCGCAATCCGGATGACAGCGGCGCATCCGTAGACCATTTCTATTCGAAGCTCCTGAAGCTTTCCGGCACCATGCAGACCGCTGCGGGCCGCCGCGAAGCCGGGCGCCGCACGGCCTTCCTGAGATCGTTCATCGAGCAGCTCGAGACGGAGATCGGCGCTTGAGCCGCGGCGTGAGCGCGGCGCGCGCGCTGCAGATGCTGCGCGATGGAAATGCGCGCTTTGCGGCGAATGCGCGCGGCACGGGCACGCTGATCACCGCCGCGCGCCTCGCGAAGCTGACTGCGGCCCAGGAGCCCCTCGCGATCGTGCTCGGCTGCTCGGATTCGCGCGTGCCGGTCGAGCTCATTTTCAACCAGGGTCCGGGCGACCTGTTCGTGATCCGCGTGGCAGGCAACATCGTCGCGCCCTCCCTGATCGGGAGCGTCGAGTTCGCGGCGGACCGGTTCGGCACGCGCCTCGTCGTCGTGCTGGGGCATTCGTCCTGCGGCGCGATCGCAGCGACGATCGAGGAGCTGCACCGGCCCACGAACAGCCAATCGCCCAACCAGAAGGCAATCGTCGATTTCATCCGGCCCGGCGTCGAAAAGCTGGTTGCGGAGAAAGAGTCCGAGGGAGCGCTCGCAGTGGAGCATGCCGCGATGACCGCGAATGTCCGCGCCTCGGTCGACCAGTTGCGGCATGGGTCCGCGATCATCGAGAGCCTGATTGCGTCGCAGGGTCTCATGGTCACCGGGGCGTGGTACTCGCTGGAAACGGGACGCGTCGAGTTCCTCGAGGAAACCTTACCGGCCTAGCGCCGCGACGAATGTCGCGGCATCGACATTGCCGCCGCTCAGGACGATCACCGTGGTCCGGCCGGCGAGTGGCAGCCTGCCGGCGAGCGCTGCCGCGAGCGCGACGGCGCCGCCCGGCTCGACGACGAGGTGCAAGTCGCGGAAAGCGCGGGCCATCGCCGCCTCGACCTCCGCGTCGCTGACCGTCAGGATGCCGGCGAGCAGTTCCCGGTTGATCGCGAACGTGAGCTGCCCGGGGGGTGAGGACTGGAGCGCGTCGCAGATCGAGCGGGCTTCCGGCGGATTCTTGAGCAACGTACCGGCCGCGAGCGACCTGCGCGTATCGTCGAACGCCTCCGGCTCGACGCCGTACACGGCCGTGGCCGGGGCAAGCGCGCAGATCGCGATCGCCGAGCCGCTGACGAGACCTCCGCCGCTGCAGGGAACGAGCACCTGGTCCGGGGTCAGCCCGAGTTCCGCCGCCTGCTGCATCAACTCGAGGCCGACCGTGCCCTGGCCGGCGATGATGTGGGGGTCGTCGAAGGCGCGCACGAGTGTCGCGCCGCGCTCGGACGCGAGCTTCGCCGCGATCTGCTCTCGGCTTTCCCGCACGCGGTCATAGAGGACGACGTCCGCGCCGAGCGAACGCGTGTTCTCCAGCTTGATGCGCGGCGCGTCCGCGGGCATGACGATGGTTGCGGGAATTCCGAGCATCTTCGCCGCGGCGGCGACGCCCTGGGCGTGATTGCCGGAGGAGAAGGCGACGACGCCGGCGCGCCGTTGCCCGGCATCGAGCTGGACGAGATGGTTGTATGCGCCGCGGATCTTGAACGAACCCGTGCGCTGCAGCGACTCCGCCTTGAACAGGAGCCGGCAACCCAGCGCCTCGTCGAGCGGCGTCGCCGCGAGCAGGGGCGTCCGGCGGGCGACGCCGGCCAGGCGGCCGGCGGCGGACTGCACTTCGGCAATGCCGGGCAGGGGCATTGATTCGTGCCGCGCGTTCATCGGATGCTATGTTACGCTGCACGCAGCGCATCCTGCGCATGGCGCACCTCGTCGTCGGCGCGATCGCGGTCGTCGCTTTCCTGATCACCGGCATGCTCATGGGCGGGCACGATCCGCCGGTCGCGGCGATGGACTGGGGCGAGCGCCTGCTGTTTCGCTCGCGGCACATCTATCTCCTCGCGGCAGGGCTGGCAAACCTCGCCCTCGGCGTGCACTACGCCCTGCCGGAGCGCGCGGTCCGGCGCGGCGCGGCAATCGCCGGATCGCTGCTCGCGCTCGTGAGCGCCGTCCTGCTCTTCTTCGCCTTTTTTGCGGAGCCCATGGCCGGCCGGCCGCCCGGCCCTGCCAGCAGCCTGGGCCTGTTCGCCCTCTTCGGCGGTGTGCTGCTCTATGCCCTCGTGAGCCTGCGGCGGAGCCCGGGCCGGGCGGCGTCATGACCGACCCGATCTGGATGCCTTGCGCGGCGATGGTGGGCCTGACCGCGCTCGTGTGGCTCAAGCTCTACGCGGATCGACTCGGCGAAATGCGCGCGAGGCGCATCGACCCGCAGGCGCTTTCGACTGCGCGCGCCGCGGCAGGGAAGCTCGAGCGTACGCAGGCCGCCGACAACTTCCGGAACCTCTTCGAAGTGCCGGTGCTCTTCTACCTGCTGTGTGTCGCGCTCGCGCTGAACGGCGGCTCGACACAGGGCTTCGTCGCGGCCGCCTGGGCCTATGTCGGCCTGCGCGCGCTCCATAGCCTCATCCACGTGACCTACAACCGGGTCACGCATCGCTTCCTCGCCTATGCCGCGAGCACGCTGCTCCTCTTCGGCATGTGGGCCGCATTTTTCGCGAAGATCGCCGCATGAGCGACTTCGAGGGGCGTTGCCTTTGCGGCGCGGTCCGGTTCGCGGTGACGCCACCGACGCTCTTCGTCGCCCATTGCCATTGCCGATACTGCCGCGAGGCGCACGGCGCGGCCTTCGTGACCTGGGTGGGCGCGGCCGAGGGGCGCTTCCGCATCCTGCCGGGCTCGGCGGAGCCGAAATGGTTCCAGTCCTCGCAGCAAAGCCGGCGCGGCTTCTGCCCGGACTGCGGCACGACACTCTTCTTCGCCTCGACGGTCTGCCCCGGCGAGATCCACGTCGCACGACCGGCGTTTCCGGGTTCGATCGACCGCGAGCCGCAATGCCACGTCTTTTTTGACCAGCACGCCGGCTGGGTCGAGGTCGGCGACTCGCTGCCTCGCTATACGAGCGAGGATCCGGGGCTTGCGAAGTTCAAGGCCGTGCGGCGCCGACCCTCAGCGCCTCGGGGCTCGTGACCGGTTCCGAACACTGCGGACCGCGGCAGACGTAGGCGACCGTGCGATCGCGCGATCGCTTGCTCGCGAGCGATTCGGGCAGGCTTTCGGTGTCCGCGGGAATCGCGATCACCATGCGCCGCGGCGCGTACTCGCGCGCGAGCGACTGCCGCCACGCCGCTACATCCGCGGCCGTGCCGCGGATCACGACGATCTCGACAGGGTCGATAAATTCATCGAGCGCGACGAGCATCGCCGCATGCGACTCCGGTGCGCGCGCGATCGATGCGAAACCGCCGCGGATCGTCGCTTCCGCCGCGTCGAGGTACCGCGTATCACCGGTGAGCCATCCGAGGCGCGCCAGGGCCTTGGCCGCGACGCCATTGCCCGATGGCATCGCCTCATCCGCGAATCCCTTCGGCCGATGGAGCGGCGGGTCCGCGCCCTCGGCCGTGAACCAGAAGCCTCCGTGCTCCCGGTCGGCAAACTTCGACAGCAGTGCGTCTGCGACTTGGCACGCGAAGCGCAGGTCCTCCACGCGAAAGCGCGACTGCAGGGCTTCGAGCAGCGCATCGAGCAGGAAGGCATGGTCGTCGAGATAGGCGGGGAGGCGCGCTTCGCCTTCCTTCCAGGACGCAAACAGCCCGCCGTCGCGCCAGCAATGTGCGCGCAGGAAATCGATGGCGGCAAGCGCCGCCTCGACCTGAGCCAGGTCGTCGAAGATACGGCCGGCTATCGCGAGCCCGCGGATCATCAGGCCATTCCAGGCCGTCAGGATCTTGTCGTCGAGTCCCGGGCGGACACGCTTGTCTCGCGTCGACAGGAGTTTGGCGCGTGCGGAATCGAGCATGCTCCTCGCCTGCGTCGGCGGTATTCCCGTCTCTTCAGCGACGCGGTCCATGTCGACGAAGGCATGCAGGTGCCAGGCGCCCTCGAAGTTCGGCTCGCGATCGAGGCCATAGCGGCGTGCGAGCACGCGATACTCGTCGGTCGCGAGGAGCGACTCGACCTCGTCGCGCCGCCAGGCGTAGAAGCGTCCCTCGTGCCCTTCGGAGTCCGCGTCGAGCGCAGAGAAGAACGCACCCCGGGGCGAGCGCATCTCGCGAAGCACCCAGCCCGCCGTGGCGAATGCGGCGTCACGCAGGACCGGATCCCCCGTCGCGACAGCCGCCTCCGCGCACAGCGCCAGCAAAGGACCGTTGTCGTACAGCATTTTCTCGAAGTGCGGGATCATCCAGAAGGGATCGACGGAATATCGGCAGAAGCCGCCGCCGAGCTGGTCGAAGAGACCGCCTTCGGCCATGCGGCGCAGCGTCAGCGTCGCCATCGCGAGCGCATCGCGATCGGGCTCGGGCCCGGATGCCGTCGCCTGCCAGGCGCGGAGCAACAGCTCGATGGAGGCCGCATGCGGGAACTTCGGCGCCGGGCCGAAGCCGCCGTAGCGCGCGTCGAAGCTCGCTGCGAGATTCTTCCGGGCGCGCTCGATCGGCTCGCGGGTCAGGGCGATGCCTTCCTTCGCGGCGGGGGGCGTGAGGTCGGCGAAAACGCCGCGCAGCGCGGCATTCTGGCTGCGCACGCTGTCACGCTCGTCGCGATAGAAGGCCGCGACGCGCTCGAGCAGGTCCATGAATGCAGGCATGCCGTAGCGAGACTGCTTCGGGAAATAGGTGCCGCCGAAGAACGGGGTGAGGTCATCCGGCGCCAGGAACATCGTGAGCGGCCAGCCGCCGCCGCGCTGCGTCAGCACCTGGTGCGCGACCTGGTAGACCTTGTCGAGATCGGGCCGCTCCTCGCGGTCCACCTTGACGTTGACGAACAGCCGGTTCATGGCGGCGGCTGTCGCCTCGTCCTCGAACGACTCGTGCGCCATCACGTGGCACCAGTGACAGGCGGAGTAGCCGATCGACAGGAGGATCGGGCGATCCTCGTCTCTCGCCTTCGCCAGCGCCGCAGGTCCCCACGGATACCAATCCACGGGATTCGCAGCGTGCTGCAGGAGATAAGGGCTCGTTTCGTCCGCGAGCCGGTTGCGCGGCCCGGCGGATGGCTGGCCATGCATGGCGTCGCCCGCGGTCGGGTAGAATTGCGTTCACTATAGCCACCGCGCTTCGTTCCCGCATGTCGAGTATTCCTGAAACCGTCGCTGTGGCCGGGAGCGCGCTGCCGCGGCTCGTCCTGAAGCCGCAGGAAGAGCGCCGTCTCCACGCCGGGCACCTCTGGATCTTCTCGAACGAGGTCAATGTCGCCGCGACGCCGCTCACGGCATTCGAACCGGGCGCGCACGTGCAGGTTCGATCGAGCGGCGACCGTTTCCTCGGCTATGCCTACGTCAATCCGCGGACGCTGATCAGCGCGCGCCTGCTCGGCCGCGATCCGGATTTCCCGCCCGGCAAGTCGCTCATCGTGCACCGGCTGAAGGTCGCGCTGGCGCTCAGGCAGCGCCTTTTCGCCGCGCCTTTCTATCGCCTCGTCTTTGGAGAAGCCGACCTGCTTCCGGGCCTCGTCGTCGACCGTTACGGCGACGTCCTCGTCGCGCAGGCCGGGACGGCCGGCATGGAGGCCATGAAAGCGGACATCCAGGAAGCGCTCGTCAAGGTCGTCGCGCCGAAGGCGCTCCTCTGGAAAAACGAATCCCCGGTGCGCGAGCTCGAAGGACTTCCGCGCTACGTCGAGCCGGCATTCGGCGAGATCCCGGATTCCGTCGAAGTGCCGGAAGGGGGCGTGAATTTCCGGGTTCCGCTCGCGGCCGGCCAGAAAACCGGCTGGTACTTCGACCAGACCGCCAATCGCGCGATGCTCGCGCGCCACGTGCGCGATGCGCGCGTCCTCGACGTCTTCAGCTATGCGGGTGGATTCGGGTTGCAGGCCAAGCGCGCCGGCGCGCTGGAGGTGACCTGCATCGATTCCTGCGCGCCGGCGCTCGAAATGGCAGCGGCAACGGCGGATGCCAACGAGCTCTCGGTGGAGTTGCTCCAGGGAGATGCCTTCGAGTCGCTCGAAGCGCTCGTCGCAGAGCGTCGCCGGTTCGACGTCGTCGTCGTCGATCCGCCGGCCTTCATCAAGCGCAAGAAAGACCATCCGAAAGGCCTTGCGGCCTATCGCCGCATCAACCAGCTCGCGATGCAGCTCATCGATCGCGACGGGCTCTTGATGTCCTGTTCCTGTTCCTATCACCTCCTGCCTGGCGAACTCTCCGATGCGGTCCAGCGCGGTGCGCGCCACCTCGGCCGGTTCGCCCAGCTGATCGCCGTGGGCGGGCAGTCGCCGGATCATCCCGTGCACCCGGCGATCGACGAAACGAGGTACCTGCGCGCCTTCCTTTTCCGGGTGACCGACTGATGCTCGTCTATCCCGACATCGATCCCGTCGCCATTGCAATCGGCCCGGTCGAAGCCTTTGGCCGCGCCTGGGGTCCGCTCGAGATTCACTGGTACGGCCTCACGTATGTCGTCGGATTCGTCATCGGCTGGTGGCTCGCCCGCCGGCGCGCCGCGCAACCGGGCTCGACCTGGAAGCCGGTCGACGTGGACGACGTCATCTTCTTCGCCGCGGTGGGCGTGATCGCCGGCGGGCGGTTGGGTTGGATCCTGATCTACGGCTTCGATGCGCTGCTTCAGGATCCCCTCGCAATCATTCGCGTATGGGAGGGCGGCATGTCCTTCCATGGCGGCCTCGCCGGTGTCATGGCCGCGGTCGCGCTCTTCGCGTATCGGCGCGGCCGCCGCGTCGCCGACGTCTTCGACTTCATGGCGCCCCTGCCGGCCGTCGGCCTCTTCGCGGGCCGTATCGGCAATTTCATCAATGGCGAGCTCTGGGGCAAGCCGACCGAACTGCCTTGGGGCATGCTGGTCAAGGGCGAGGTGCTCCATCCGTCGCAGCTCTATGAGGCGGCGCTCGAGGGCATCGTCCTCTTCGTGATCCTCTGGTGGTTCACGTCGAAGCCGCGGCTGCGCCTTGCGCCCGCGGGACTCTTCCTGACGCTCTATGCGATATTCCGCATCGGGGTGGAACTCGTGCGCGTACCGGACGAGCACATCGGTTATCTCGCATTCGACTGGCTGACGATGGGCCAGCTGCTTTCCTTGCCTTTCCTTGCCGCTGGCCTCGCGATGCTCGTCTACGCTTATACGCGCCGCGAGCCTTCCGGGAACTACGCCTGAAATGCGTGCTTACCTCGACCTGATGCGCCATGTTCGCGAACAGGGAGCCCGCAAGTCGGACCGCACGGGCACGGGCACCCTGTCGGTGTTCGGGCATCAGCTTCGTTTCGACCTCGCCGCGGGATTTCCGCTCGTCACGACCAAGCGCGTACACCTCAAGTCCGTGATCGAGGAATTGCTGTGGTTCCTGCGCGGCGAGACGAATGTCCGCTCGCTCCAGGAAAAGGGCGTTTCAATCTGGAACGCCTGGGCGGATGAGGAGGGCGAGCTCGGCCCGGTGTACGGGCGGCAATGGCGTGCCTGGGCGACCGCGGACGGCCGCCACATCGACCAGATCGCGCGCGTAGTCCAGCAGTTGCGTGAGGACCCCGACTCCCGCCGAATCATCGTGAGCGCCTGGAACGTCGGCGAGCTCGACCGCATGGCGCTCGCACCCTGTCACGCGTTCTTCCAGTTCTACGTCGCAGGCGGCTGCCTGTCGTGCCAGGTCTACCAGCGCAGCGCCGACATCTTCCTCGGGGTGCCGTTCAACATCGCATCGTATGCGTTACTGACGCACATCCTGGCGCAGCAGGCGAACCTTGCGGTCGGCGACCTCGTCTGGACGGGCGGCGACTGCCACCTCTACCTCAATCACCTCGAGCAAGCCGACACCCAGCTCGCGCGCACGCCGCAGCCCCTGCCGACGCTCGCGCTGCTGCGCCGGCCGGCGGACATCGCGGACTATCGCTACGAGGATTTCCAGATTCTCGGCTACGAGCCGCATGCCGCGATCCGCGCGCCCATCGCCGTCTGAGCGGTCGGCATGAATCCGCCACCCGTCGCGATCGTCGCGATGGCCGACAACGGCGTGATCGGGCGCGACAACCGCCTGCCCTGGCATCTCCCCGACGACCTGAAGCGTTTCAAGGCGCTCACGATGGGCCACGCGCTCCTGATGGGGAGGAAGACCTTCGATTCGATCGGCAAGGCGCTGCCGGGCCGGCGCAATCTCGTGCTGACCCGCAATCGCGACTGGCGCGCGCCCGGATGCGAGGGCGTCGCGTCGATCGACGCTGCGCTCGCGGCTGCGGGCGACGCGACCCTTTTTGTGATCGGCGGCGCCGACGTGTTCTCGGCTTGCTGGCCGATGATCGGGCGGCTCGAGCTCACCGAAGTCCACGCGGCCGTCGAAGGCGATACGCGGCTCGATGCATTCGATCGAAGTCAGTGGCGGGAAACGTCCCGCGAGGAGCATGCGGCGGATGCGCGGCATGCCTTCCCGTTCAGCTTCCTGACGCTGGTCAGGCGCCGGGACTAAGGTCCGCTGACCGACAGCCTGCCTTCCTGGAGCAGCCGTCCTCCGGAGCGCAGCTGCAGCTGGATCGGCGCCGCACCGGAAAAATCCAGCACGAAGGCCTGGCTCCCGATGGCCAGCTGGACCGTGACCTGGCCGGTCGCGGCGGTCAATTGCGCATCACCCGTCTTGCCGACAAAGGTCGTCGTCGCAGGGTCGATGCTGGCGATGACCTCGCAGCGAATTGTCGCAGTCGTATTTAGTTCGAGCCTGAGCTGCTGGCCATTGCGTCGGAGCGAGGCGCTGACCTCGACACCTTCGGCCCGCATCGACAGATGGTCCCGCGTCGCGATGAGACCCGTCGTCTCAGCGCCGCCGGCCGGGCCCATCGATCCCTGCAGATCCGTTCCCGGCGCATAGCCATCGCGCACGAGGTAACTGATGCCCACGATCAGCAGCCCGCCGAGGATGACCGCGGCCACGCGATAAACCGGCCAGCCATATTGTCGATGCCGGGGATTGACTGGGCGTGCCGACAGTTCGGATGCCGCAAGAATGGACGCTCGCAGGCCAAGTGGCGGCTCGGCGCTGGCAATGTCACGCAACAGCTGATCCGTCTGCTGGAATTCGTTGTGCAGGCGCCGTACGTCGGGATCCCGCAACAGCAGGCGCGCCAGGTCGGCCCGCTCCGTGACGGAGAGTTCCCCGTCCAGATCGGCCTGGATCAGTTCGTGAATCTGGCTCTTGTCGCCGGTCACAGGGCCCCGCGTGAGGACAGTTGATCCTTCAGGAGTTGCCGCGCCGTATACAGGCGTGACTTGACCGTCTTGGCGTCGATTCCGAGGATCTCGCCCATGTCCTCATAGTTGCGGTCAACGAAGTACCTGAGCACGATCACGGCCCGGTGCTCCGGCTTGAGCCGGCCGACCGCTTCCAGCACCACTTCGCGCTTCTGACCCTCGGCCAGCAATTCGGACGGACCGGCGCCTTGCTCGGGAAGGCGCTCATCGACGGGTCCCCCATCGCGGCCGCGCACGCGCAGGATGTTCAGCGATTCGTTGATTGCCATCCGGTAGATCCAGCTGTAGAACTTGTATTGCGGGTCATAGTTCGAGAGGTTCTGGTAGGCCTTCAGGAATACCGACTGCGCGATGTCGCGGGCGTCCTCTGAATTGCGCAGCATGCGCAATGCAACGTTGTAAACCGGCTTTTCGTATTGCTCGACGAGCGCGGCGAAGGCCTGCGGATTGCCCGCCAGGCACTCCCGGACCCTTGCTGCGTCGACGCCCTCATTCATAACAATTACACGTCAGGGACCGGCAAGTTGGAGGGCAAGGCGCCCGGTTTGTGGGCCACTCTAGCGTCACCCCGGCGCGCGCGACAGGCTCGACGAGTCCCGGCTACGATGCCGTCGGTTGTGGTCAATGGGGCGTCACGACACGTGTCCGCGATGACATTCCTGCAGGCTGCCGGGATCGCGATGATCCCCTCGCTGGTGTGGGGGTGGTTTTTTGTCTCCCGCAATCCCGAATCGCGGCAACTGGTCATTGTAACCTTCCTGCTGGGCACCCTGGCCGTAGTGCCGATCCTTCTGTTCATGGCAGGGCTCGGAGCCCAGCTGCATGGCCAAGAGGCGGCGGCGCTGCAGCAGGGCGGCCGCGACTTCATGCGGCAGGCGTTCAGCATGCTGGCCCTGGTAGTGGGCGTGGCGCTGGTGCTGATTGGCGTCATCAAGCTGTTTCATTTGATCACGCAACGGGTCACGCGACATTCACTGCGCTTCGGTGCGCTGCTACTGGCTGCGTTGCTGCTGCTGGCGGCCACCCTCAGCCATGACCAGCTGCGCGAGAATCTCGGGGCGCTGGGTGCGCAGCTGGCGGACCTGTTCCATTTCCTGGTGCTGTTTTCGCTGTTCATGTATCTGCTGGAGCGGCTCTCCGCACGGACTGTCGCCAACGCCGCGGTAGCCGCGCTCGCGGCCGTGCTCGTCCTGGTGGTGGTCGATTCCGACGCCGCTCTCGCGACCGGCAATGGGGCGAAGCTGAGTTCGATATCCACGATATTCAGCCTGCCCTTCCTGCTCGAGATCGTCGAGCACGACGCGCTGACGCTTCAAATACTGAATTTCATGCAGGTCTACCTGACCTTCGCGGTGATGGCGATCAGCACGCTGCTGGTCGTTGCGCTGGTCCACGTGATCTACCTGCTTCACGAGAACCACTGGATCAAGTTCGTGCACGGTGCGTCGCTGACATTTTTCTCGCTTCCATTTCTCTTGTGGGCGATGGCGACCGTCAGTCCCGGCTTGCCGCTGGCCGGAGCGATCCACTCGGCGCCCAGGTCCGTCGAGGTCGCCTGGTACGCGAACATCGTGCTGCTGGCCGCGCTGTCGGCCTGGTCGGTCATCGGCTTCATCCGTCAGTCAGGTTCGGCGGCGCTCGGCCTGTTCAACGGTCTTTACGAGGAGCCGCTGAACTTTCTCGGCGTCGGGCTGTTCCTGACGCTCTTCATCGCGGTGTTTCATTTGTTCGGACTCTCGGTGATGGCTTTCAGCCTGATCTTCCTGGCCTTTGCCGAGGAATATTCCAAGCACCTGATCGTTCGCTTCACCGACGACGACAGCATCCGGTCGATCAACGATTCCATCGAGTTCTCCATCATTGTCGGACTGGCATTTGCCTTTGCCGAAAACGTGCTCTTCTACTTTCCGCGACTGCTCGCCGCGGGCGATACGCCAGCCTTGCTGCTGCGTTCCGTCCTGACCGTCCTAATGCACGCAGTGGCTTCCGGAATCCTCGGCTACTTCTACGGACTGGCGCATTTCTCGGCTGATGAGGTAAGACGCGGCCACGGCGGCAGAGGTCGGGTGTATCGCATGCTGCATCGGGTTTTCCTGTTTCGACGCGAGCGCCTTTATCACGAGGCCAAAATGTTCGAGGGGCTCGTCCTGGCGGGCACTTATCACGCGACCTTCAATCTCGCGGCGAACCAGGGTCGGATCAGCGTCATGCTCGGGCTGGTTGGCGCCGGCTGCGCCTTCCTGTATTACCTGCTGGGTCTGAAATCAAACCGCGAGAAAATCGGCGCGATTTCCGCGCAGCGGGTCCACGAGACCTTCGTGGGCAGGCTCAGGCGGCGCTCTCTCTAGAGGATCTTGAGCGAGAGCATCCATTCGTCGTCGAGCTTGCGGCCGTCCTCGAAGCCGGTGGCGTAGCCGAGTGACAGGGTCATGTTCAAGCGGCTGAGCACCGTGAAATTCAGGTCGACCTGCGCGCCGGCATCATAGACGGTGCGACGCTCGGAGCCGTCCGCAGGCTCGGTGGTGAGCGCACCGACGAACAGGGCCGGGCGCGCCCAGCCCAGGAAAAAGCCCGGCGAACCGACTTCCTCGAATCGCAGCGGCGGCAGGTTCAGCTCCAGCACGCTTTTGCCGAAGTTGCGGCCGGCGAGCTCATCGATCTCGAAACCCGGGAAGCTGTTGAATTCCCGGTAACGCTTGACCTCGCCGTCATCGACATAGTTGTTGCCGAAACCGCCGAAATAGAAGCTCGCCAGGACATTCTCCCGGTTGCCGGACGCGACGCCGGCGGCGTTGTATAGCCACACTGACGAATTGCCGAGCGGAAGTGCGAAGCCGAAATCAAGGCCACCGAGCAGCCTGGACACCGTGTCACCGTCGGCCCGGTCCACGTTGCCAGCAAGCTCCCAGCGGTAGCCTTTTTCGTGGTCCACGGAACCCTGCGAGCGTCGGGTATTGCTGTAATCAAGCCCGATTTCGCCCGAGACGATCTCGTCGAACGCCGACGGCACGTTCTGGTTGACCGGCAGCGTATCCAGGCCGGTGAAATACGCGGCTGCGATCGACAAGTCGAGCCGGCGTGGATCGTCGTAGATCAGTGCCTTGTTATATTCGCCGATGAAGGCGTCGCCCTTGCGGCTGCGCTTGGTCGGGCCGAACAGGTCGTAGAAGTTCGCGCCGTTGTGCCAGTACTCCCAGCGCCATGCTGGCGTCTCGTACCTCAGATTGACGTGGGGCCTTTCATCCGAGGGCAGGGCATCGTCCCACGAGTAGCTGGCGGAAATATCGAGCCTGTGGAACTGAGCGGGATCTTCGAAGCGGACGTGCCAGCCGAGCGCGGCGGAATCGCGATAGCCCTCGACGATGGGATAGCCGTCGCCATAACCGAGCTCGCGCACCGGCCGGTACTTGCCACGGCGCGTGATCATGGGCTCCAGGTCGACGTCCGCAGGCGGAGGGACCACCCACTCCCGGACGATCGGGTGTTTGCCCGCGATTTGCGCGCCGAGGAAGGTAATGGCGCCGACATCCGGGAGCGGCTCCGGCTCGATGATCATCGGCGCGAAGCCATCCCCGGTGTATTCCTGGACGATCAGCGTGCCGTCTGCCATCGGGATCGGACGGAAGAAGCCGGTCTCCGCGTTGCTGACCGCCTCGAGTTCGCCCGTCGCGAGCTCGTAGCGGAAAATGTTGGAAACGCCTGTGAAGTAGGAACTGCCGTACAGATAGCGGCCGTCGCGGGTGAATACGAAGCCTTCCGGGATGGCTTTGCCGAAGTCGAACCGGGCTATCGAGTCCACTTTGCCGGCCTCGAGGTCCGCAATGCGGAACACGCGCATGGACTGCGTACCATCGATTTGCCCGATGGACATCGAGAGCAGCGAGCCGTCGGCTGACACGTCGAGTTCGTAGGGTTCTTCACCGTACGGCCAGGTATGAACCTGGTTCCAGCTGCTGTACGGGAACGGGACTTGAACCAGGGTCACGTAACCGTTGAGGTGCCGCAGGCCCCACAGCGACCGGTCCGACTCGTCGAAGCAGATGTCGCCGATGCGCGCGTCCCTGAGCAGCATGCGCGCGTTGCCGGTCGCGACATCCACGGCCATCAAGTCCCGCCAGGCGATATTGTCCGCGGAGTAAAACAAGGTTCTGGTGCCCGGATCGAAGGCGGTCGACGTCACCAGGTACTTCATCGGTCCCTTGATGTCCACGAGCTTGCGGATGCTGCCGTCGGCCAGCGACACGATGCCGGCATAGGCAACGACACCGGGGTATTGAAAGGCCGCGATCAGGGAGTTGGTCGCCGGGTCGTAGTAGGAGCGCGAGACCGAACCGAGTCCCTGTTTCGTCAGGCGCCGGCCTTGCGTCAGCGGATACTTCCGGACAGATTGCAGGTTTGCTGCCTGGAACTCGTGTTCCCAGGCAATCCAGTCGTCCCACGCGGTCTCCAGTGGCTTGCCGAAGACCCTGGCGAATTGCTGTGCGTAGTAGCGCTCGCTGTCCTCGCCACGTTTCAGCCACTCGATAACGTCCTGTGGCGAATAGACGTTGGCGAGGTAGCTGAAGAAACGGGTGCCGTACAGGTATGCGTTGGTGCCGGTCTGAAAGTCGGCGGCCACGCCCTTGGAAACGAGTCCTAGGTTGCTATAGAAATGCGCGTCATCGCGGACCATCGCGCGGAACACCATTTCGTCATAGGCGCCCTGGGCCCGGCCGATGCCCCCCGCCATCCAGGTCTCCATGAATGACGCTGCGCCTTCGAAGTACCAGCGCGGCGCACTGAAGCGCGGCACCGTGAGGTAGTTGTAGAGGATTGTCTCCGGGTGTTCCTCGGTCGGAAGCGGCTTGCCGCTGAACAAGCGCCTCCAGCGCAGGTCGCGAGAGTTGGCGACGTCCGTGTTGGCGACGTGCACGGCTTCGTGGTTCATCAACGAATACATGCGCTCGCTGCCCGGCATCGTTTCCAGCGTGTGGCCCATGGGGGCGATGGACAGGTTTACACCGTTGCGTGGCGTAGCGCCGGCATTGGCATTGGCATAGTCCGAGAAGTCGGTCAGCACGACCGTGCTTTTCTCGTACGGCGTCCAATCGAAGACCCGCCGCTGGAATTGCAACGAGTTGTAGTAGCTGCTGGCGACCAGGGGCGTCAGGTAGGTCTGGAAAGGATCGAAGTAGAGAAGCTGCAGGTCATCGGTCTCGAGAAGGTCCATCTCGAACGGATTGGCGTGGGCAGGTTCGTTGGCGAGAATCCCTGCGAGGAACAGGCAGGCCAAGGACCGCGACGACAGCAGGGCCGCCCGTAGGTTGGCAGGCGGCCCTGTGAATTTCAGCATTCCGAAATTGGGCCCGCTATTTCCTATCGCGCGGCTGCCCTCATGGCGTCGTTCTTCATGGCGTCGTGGAACGCCGGGTTGCCCATCGCGTCGCGGAACGCCGGGTTGGCCATCGCGTCGCGGAACGCCGGGCTGGCCATCGCGTCGCGGAACGCCGGGCTGGCCATCGCGTCGCGGAACGCCGGGTTGGCCATCGCGTCGCGGAACGCCGGGTTGCCCATCGCGTCGCGGAACGCCGGGTTGCCCATCGCGTCGCGGAACGCCGGGTTGGCCATCGCGTCGCGGAACGCCTGTTGAGCGTGGGCATCGCGGAACGACTGTTGGGCGAAGGCTTCGCGGGAGGCTTGGCTCGCAAACGCGTCGCGGGCGGCCTGGCTGGCGAAGGCATCGCGGAACGCCTGGCTCGCGAAGGCATCGCGGAACGCCTTATTGGCGAAGGCTTCGCGGGAGGCTTGGCTCGCGAACGCGTCGCGAGTGGCCTGGCTGGCGAAGGCATCGCGGAAAGCCTTGTTGGCGAAGGCTTCGCGGGAGGCTTGGCTCGCAAACGCGTCGCGGGCGGCCTGGCTGGCGAAGGCATCGCGGAACGCTTGGCTCGCGAATGCATCGCGGAACGCCTTGTTGGCGAAGGCTTCGCGGGAGGCTTGGCTCGCAAACGCGTCGCGGGCGGCCTGGCTGGCGAAGGCATCGCGGAACGCCTGGCTAGCGAAGGCTTCGCGGGAGGACTGGTTTGCGAACGCGTCGCGGGCGGCCTGGCTGGCGAAGGCATCGCGGAACGCCTCGGAGGCAAACGCAGCGGCCACGGCCTTGTCTGACACGATCTTCTGATAGAGATCAGTCTGCATGAACTGCGGCACGACCTGGTCGCCCAAGGGGAGAGTCGCAAGGTCCGTCGGCTTGGTGTCGGCCCGATAGCGATCTGCGGGCGTGACCGAACCGGCCAGTGACTGCCCCGATGGCGGGTAGAGTTTCGCCACATAGGCCGCGCCGGCCAGCACGACGATTGCGACGACGACCAGCCAAATCATCGTCCTGGGCGAACCTTTCTCCGAAACAGCCATGTTGCCTCCCCCTTAACTGTGCCGGAATTGCCGGCCATGGTTATTCAACTTACCAAATACGGTGCTGACCCCCGGAAGTTGGTGTCTATCGCGCGAGAAGGCGCATTACCGCGGGCGCTGGCAGCCGTTTTCGGTCCAGTCGCGAAGCTTACGCGGATGCAACACAGTTTGCCTTTCGCACCCGTCCTTACCGCTTCCTCACGCCCGAGGGACGTTGAGCTCGCTCTCGATCAGTGCCACTGCTTGCCAGCAGTCTTCGAAGGAGTTGTAGAGCGGTGCGGGGGCGAGGCGGATCACGTCAGGCTCGCGCCAGTCGCAGGTGAGCCCACCCGCGAGCATCCGGTCGAAAAGTGCGCGGCCATGACCGTGTGCGGCGCGCAGCCTCACCGATAGCTGGGCGCCCCGTGACTCGGGGTCGCGCGGCGTGAGGATTTCGATGCGTTTCCCGAGGCGCGACTCGAGCAGCTGCTCGAGCCAGCCCGTCAAGGCAAGGGAACGCGTGCGCAGGGCAGGCAGGCCGGCAGCCGCGAACTGGGCGAACGAGGCCTGCAAGGGCACCATCCCGAGAAGCGGGTGGTTGCTCACCTGCCAGCCTGCGGCACCGCGATACGGCCTGAACTCCGTCGCCATGTCGAATCGGGAATCGAGGTCGTTGCCCCACCAGCCGGAGAGCCGCGGCGCCTGCGAGTCGAAATGCCGCTCGTGCACGAACGCGCCGGCGGTCGCGCCCGGTCCTCCGTTCAGGTACTTGTACGAGCACCAGGCGGCGAAATCGACGTTCCAGTCGTGCAGCGCGAGCGGCAGGTTACCGATCGCATGCGCGAGATCGAATCCGGCGACCGCGCCAACGCGATGCGCAGCCTCCGTAAGCCCCCGAATGTCGAGCCGCTGTCCAGTCAGGTACTGGACGCCCGGCAACAGCACGAGCGCGAGCCGCTTGTCCTGGCGTTCGATCTCGGCAATGAGGTCTTCCTGGCGCAGGAACTGCTCGCCCGCGCGCGGTGCGACCTGGATGCAGGACGAAGCGGGATCCTGCCCATGCCAGCCCAGTTGCGACTTGACGGCGTAGCGGTCGGAGGGAAATGCGCCTTGCTCGATCAGGATCACATGGCGCTCGCGCGTCGGGCGGTAGAAGCTCGCCATCAGGAGGTGCAAGTTGATCGTGAGCGAATTCATGACGACGACTTCCGCGGGTACGGCCCCGGCGAGGGCGGCCGCAGTCGGAGCGAGCCGCTCGTGGAGGTTCAGCCAGTCTGCAGCGGCGTCGTGATAGCCGAGTACGCCGAGGGACTGCCATTCCGTCATGAAGGACAGCACGTCCGCGGCCGCGCGCCGCGGCTGCAGCCCGAGCGAGTTGCCGCAAAGGTAGATCACTTCGCGCCCATCGGGCGCGCGCGGAAAATGGAACTCGGCGCGGCGCCGATTGGCGGGATCGGCCGCATCCCGCGCGCGCGCGGCCTCGAGCGTCATTTCAGAATTCACCCGGGCCGCACCGGAAAGAGCAGCGGCCGCGAGGGTGCGGCGTCGGTGAGGAAAGGCGGAATCTGCAGGTCGAGCAGGTAGAGACCATCGGTGATCTCCGGGCCGATCCAGGCAAGCTCGGTGATGCTCGCGCGTGGGCGCCGGGATTCGCCAGCGTTTCGGGAGCCGGGTGGCAGGCCGAAGAAGAGCCGGTGCGCTGTCAGCCGTCCGCCGTCGTCGGCGCGATCCGCCGACGGCAGGTCGAGCACCAGCGTCTCGACGCCGTGTTCGACGAGCCAGGCCGCGGCCTGCCGCGAAAGGTAGGGCGCGGGAGCGGGCCCCTGGTAATCGACGTGCGGCCCTGCGCCACCCGTCACAGTCCGGACGATGAGCGCGGCGGGGATCGTGCCCGCATGGCGCTCGAGCGCGGCGCCGAACGAGGCAGCCGTGATCAGAAGATCACCAGGCGCCGCACGCGGCTCGCTGTCTTCTGTCGTATCTGCGGCCGCGACCGGCAGGACGGTGACGAGCAAGGCAAGTTGCACACCGCCCGGCAGGCGCTCGCTGACGGCGACGCGTTCGTCCGTGACGTGGCCGACGCATTCCGTGTGCGTTCCATTGCAATGCGGCGCCAGGGTCAGCACTTCGCAGTTGCAGCTGCCGCCGGCGCGGGTGTCGCCCACAAAGCCGTCGGCGCGAAGCGGGCGGGCCTCGGCCCTTGGAGCGCCGAAACAGGACGGCTGGGGGCCCGCGAAATCCAGCGCAATCGCGAGCGAGCGGGGCTCCGAGAAGTCGACCAGGAAAGGCCTGCCGCCGGCCTCGAATCGCATAACGGTCATCGTGTCGCTCTTGTCGGTGGACGTGCAATTATAGTCACCCGATGGAACCGGGCAGGCCGTCGCGGGTCTGAAGTACGGAACCCGGAGAGGTCCAGTTTGATGGCGTGTCGCGCCGCAATCGTGATGTTCGCGCTCCTCGCAGCAATGCCCGCGTTCGCGGATGAGAGCCTGCCCACCGAGGAAGCGGCGGCGTGGACCATGCACGAAGTGGACTTCCTCTACATGGGCTTCACGACCCGCTACACCTGCAGCGGACTCCGGAGCAAGGTCAAGCTCCTGCTGAAGCACCTGGGCGCGCGCGAGGACATCAAGATCCTCGAGCGCGGATGCGAGTTCGGGTACCAGCGCGTCGCCGATTTCCCGAGGCTGAAAGTCACGTTTTACGCGCCGACGATTCCGGAGCAGGGGGAAAAGGACCCCGGCGAACCCGTTCTCGGCGTGTGGAAGCCGGTCGTGATCAAGCGCAATTCGCCGAAGGGGCTCGAATATGGCGATTGCGAGCTCGTCGAGCTCTTCCGCGACCGCGTCATGCCCAAGTTCCTGACGCGCTCCATGGAAGGCGATATCAACTGCATTCCTCACCAGCTCGTCGGAAACCGCATCGGCCTGCAATTCGAGGTCCTGACCGGCATCCAGTCCGTCGACTCGGCCAGGGCCCAGAACCAGTAATCAATCCGTGATGCGGCTGCGGGCTCGGCAGGGCAGGCTAACCGGCCCTGCTTCCCGATCCAGGCGCAGCGCAGTCAGCGAGCCGCCCCAGACGCAGCCCGTGTCGAGGCAGCGCAGGCCCCGCTCCGCGAGATAGCCGAGAGCGGACCAATGCCCGAACACGAGCGCGTCGCCCCGTGTCGCGCGCTCCGGGTGGCGGAACCAGGGCATCGTGCCAGGCGGCGCGTCCACAATAGTTCCCTTGTGCCCAAGCACGAGCCGCCCCTTGCGGTCGACGAAGCGTAAGCGCGTCAGGCAATTGACCGCGAACCGCAGGCGATCGATGCCATCGAGTCCGGGCGACCAGCGATCGGGCTCGTCGCCGTACATCTCGCCGAGGAAGCCTGCCGCATCCGCGCGCAGTGCGCACTCGACGTCGCGCGCGCATTGTTCCGCCACCGGGAGAGTCCACTGTGGCGGCAGGCCGGCATGGATCAGCGTCCAGCCGAGCGAGTCGTCGCGATGCAGCATCGGCCTCGCCGCGAGCCAGGCGAGGAGCTCGGCGCCATCCGGCGCATCGAGCACCTCCTCGAGCTCCGGCTCGCGCCGCTTCACGGTCTTTGGCGCGAATGCCATCGCGAGCAGGTGCAGGTCGTGATTGCCGAGCACGACCGTGACGGAGCGGCCGAGCGACTTCACCTCCCGCAGCACCGCGAGCGACGCGGGGCCGCGGTTGACGAGATCCCCGGTGAGCCAGAGGCTGTCGCGGCCCGCGTCGAAGCGTATGCGCTCGAGAAGGGCGACGAATTCCGCGTGGCAGCCCTGCAGGTCGCCGATCGCGTAATGGGCCACGGCAGGCCTAGTGAATCGTGCCGGGGATCGCGAGCGTGAATGCCGGGATCGGCGCGTCGAAGCGCACGCCGTTGTCCGCGAGCATCTGGTACGAACCCTGCATCGAGCCGACCGGCGTTTCGAGCACTGCGCCGCTCGTGTACCTGAAGCCCTGGCCCGGCATCAGGCGCGGCTGCTCGCCGACGACGCCTTCGCCGCGGACTTCCTGCACCTTGCCGTTGGCGTCGGTGATGACCCAATGGCGTGCGAGGAGCTTTGCCGGCACCGAACCGCGGTTGCGAATCGTGATCGTGTAGGCGAATACGTAGCGGCGCTCGTCGGGGTCGGACTGGTCCTCGAGGTAACGGGTATCGACATTGACCGTGATCAGATTGTCGCTCGCCTCGTCCATGGCGGGTCTAGCGCAGGCGGACGGCCAGTACGTCGCAGGGCGCGGCATGCAGGACCGTGTCTTCGGTGAAGTTGACGAGGATCGACGGACCGCGGCGCTCGCGGCAGCCGAGCACGATGAGATCCGCCTCCTGCTCCTGCGCCGCGCGCACGATTTCCGCCTTGATGTTGCCGGCCGCGACCTGTCGCTTCGCCGCGCCGATTCCGAGCTTGTCCGCCAGTTCCGCCAGCCGCTGCGTCGCCCGGTGAACGAGCTCCTCCTCGATCTGCACCGCCGGCAGAAGCGTCTCGCCCATCGGCTCGACCGGCACGTATTCGACGACGTGCAACACCGACAGCTCGGCGCCCATCAGCGCGGCGAGATCGCGCGCGCGCGCGCCGATCGCCTCGCACTGCTCGCCGAGGTCGACGACCAGGAGAATCCTGCGATACTTGCTCATGCCGCGTCCATTATAGCGCCGCCAGACTTGCGAACTCGGCGGGCGCGAGCGTCTCGGGGCGGCGCTCGGAGTCGATGCCCGCCGCAGCAAACATCGCGGCGTCGACGAGGCCGCGCAGTGAATTCCTGAGCGTCTTCCGTCGCATCGAGAATGCCGCCGCGACGACGCGCGCGAAGCGATCGGGGTCCGGCAGCGGGAAAGGGTCTCCCGGGTGCGGCACCAGCCGCACGACCGTCGAATCGACCGCGGGCGGCGGCTGGAAAGCGCCGCGGCCGACACGGAAGAGCGCGGTGGCGGCGCAGGCCGCGGCGAGCATCACGGTCAGGCGCCCGTAGGTCTTGTTGCCCGGCGGCGCGACCATGCGATCGACGACTTCTTTCTGCAGCATGAAATGCATGTCGGCGATGGCGGCGCGCGATGCGAGCAGGTGGAAGAGGAGCGGCGTCGAGATGTTGTAAGGCAGGTTGCCGCAGACGCGAAGCTTCGGGCCGCCGGAGTGCAGTGCCCCGAAATCCACTTCCAGCACATCCGCCTCATGCACGACGAGCTCGCCGCGGCCCGCCGCCCGCTCGCGCAGAATCGGGACCAGGTCCCGGTCGATCTCGATGACTTCGACGCGCCCGCTGCGCTCGAGCAGCGGCAGCGTGAGTGCGCCGCGTCCCGGCCCGATCTCGACGATCCGCTCGCCGGGCCGCGGATCGATGGCGGCGACGATGCGTCCCAGCGCGCCGGGATCGTGCAGGAAATGCTGGCCGAAGCGCTTGCGCGCGCGGATCATCCGAAGGTTTGCGCGAGCCGGATCGCCTCGAATAGGCTGCCCGGATCCGCGCGGCCGGTGCCGGCCAGGTCGAGCGCGGTGCCGTGGTCCACCGAGGCGCGATGGAAGGGCAGGCCGAGCGTCACGTTGACGGCGTGGCCGAAGCCCAAGTGCTTGATCACCGGAAGACCCTGGTCGTGGTACATCGCGAGCACCGCATCCACCCCCGCGAGCGAAGCCGGGGTGAATGCCGTGTCGGCGGGCACGGGGCCCGTCACGGCGAGGCCGCGCGAGCACAGCGCGGCGACGACGGGCGCGATCACCTCGATTTCCTCGCGACCGAGGTGTCCGCCCTCGCCGGCATGCGGATTGAGGCCGCAGACGAGGATGCGGGGCGAGTCGAGGTGGAAGGAATCGCGAAGCCCGCAGTCGAGCACGCCGACGGTACGTTCGAGCAATTCGCGCGTGATGTGCCGCGGAACTTCGGCAAGCGGCAGGTGCGTGGTCGCGAGCGCGACGCGAAGCCGATCCGCGACGAGGAGCATGACAGGGTGTGCGCCGCCAGCCTTCGCCGCGAGGTACTCGGTGTGGCCCTGGAAGGAGATGCCCGCGTCGTTGATCGAGGATTTCTGGACAGGCGCCGTCACCATTGCGTGGAAGCGGCGCGCGATGCAGCCCTCGGCTGCGGCGTCGATGGTCGCGAGCACGTAGCGGGCGTTTGCCGGGTCGGGACGGCCGGGCATCGCATCGCGACCCAGCCTGGCCGGCAGGACCGGAAGCGTTCCGGCGCGGTGCGGAGCCGGCGGCGCATCCTCGCGCCAGTCGGCGGGTCGAAGGTCGAGGCCGAGCAGTGCGGCGCGTGCCGCGAGCAACCCGGGATCGCCCGCGAATACGAGTTCACAGGGCCAGTCGGTGAGGGCCGCGGCCAGCGCAAGGTCGGGGCCGACGCCCGCAGGCTCGCCGGTCGTGACGACGATGCGCCGGGCGATCAGGGATTCCGGATCTCGACGTAGGCCTCGTCGCGGAGTCGTCGCAGCCACAACTCAGTCTCCTCGTCGACCTTGCTCTCGCGCAGCGCCGTCTGCACCCGCTGCCGGCGCAACTCGTCGCTCTGGTCGTGCGTGCGCTTGCCCAGGAGCTGGACGATATGCCAGCCGAACTGGCTGCGGAACGGTTCGCTGATCTCATTCGGCTGGAGCTTCGAGAGTACGCTCTCGAACTCGGGGTCGAAGGTGCCGGGCGAATTCCAGCCGAGGTCGCCGCCTCGCGAGGCGGAGCCCGGATCTTCGGACGTCACGCTCGCCAGCGCGCCGAAGTCCTCGCCCCCGAGGATGCGGTCGCGCAGCGCCGTGAGGCGCTGGCGCGTGGTCGCGTCGTCCTGCACTTCGTTCGGGCGCATCAGAATGTGCCGCGCCTGGATCTGTTCGACCATGACGGGGCCGCTGTCGCCACCCCGCGTTTCGTCGAGGCGCACGAGGTGGAAGCCGGTCGGCGTGCGGACCGGGTCGCTGACGTCGCCCGGCCTCATGTTCGCGACGAGGTCGCCGATGAACTGCGGCAGCTGGTTCATGCGCCGCCATCCGAGCTTGCCGCGCTCCAGGGCCGACTGCGCCTTCGAATAGGCGAGCGCCAGTTGCCCGAAATCCTCGCCGGTGACCGCGCGCCGGTGGATGTCGCGCGCGAGGTCCTCGACCTTCGCCATCTCTTCCGTGGTCGCGGACTCAGGCAGGGAGAGCAGGATGTGCGAGACGTCGTACTCGGTATTGGACCCCGCCTGGCCTGCGTCACGCTCCAGCGCCTGGTCGAGCTCGCGCGGCGACACGTAGATGCGCGGGAGTACGTCGCGCTGCCTGAGCAACGAAAGCATGATCTCGCGGCGCATTTCCTCGCGGTAGGCGGCGTAGTCGAGTCCCTGTCGCTCGAGCACGAGCGGCATTTCTTCGAAGGGAATGTTGTTCCGCTTCGCGACGTCCCGAAGCGCCTCGTTCAGCATTTCGTCGGGCACCTGGACTCCGAGGCGCGAGGCGCGCTGCACCTGGATCTCCTGCAGCACCAGCCGCTCCAGCACCTGCTGGCGGATCACGTCGGGGGGAGGAGACTGCGCGCCCTGGCCCCGCAACCGCTCGGCGATGAGCGCCGACTGCGTATCGAGCTGGCTTTGCAGGACGATGCCCTCGTTGACGATGGCGACGACGCGGTCGAGCGCTACCCCGCTCGAGGACAGCTCTTGCGTCTGCGCGTGGGCCGCGCTCGCAAGCAGGGACATGCACAGGAAACCAGCCAGGACTTTGCTCATTTTTCGCCCGGGTCAGGGAGGGGTTGCCGCGGAGGCGGGGGAGTATCCCCGAATGCCGCGTTCCAGGAAAGTATCGCTGCGGGATCCGACCGAGGAGAGTCCGGTGAGTTCCACCTGCAGGAGCACCGAATTGTCGCTTTCGCCCGTCCGGTTCGACACGTAATTGCGGGCCAGCAGGCGCAGGCGCCAACAACACCCCCCGTACTCGAAGCCGGCGAAGCGGTCGATCGACTTGTTCTCCCGCGTCGAATAGACCTGGCGCGCGAACAGCTGCCAGCTCGGGGACAGGCGCCAGGCGAAGCCCGCGTCCCATTGCTCGAGCAGGTCCTCGCGGTAGCGGAAACCCATGTTGACGACGGTGTCGGGCCGGGGCCGGTACTGAATGCTCGACTCGCCGCGGAGCGTATTCGACTCTTCGGCATCCCATTCCATCGCGACGCGCGCGCTCCAGTCGCGCCAGGCGGTCAGCTCGACTTCGCCGACGAGATTCGAGGCATTGCGACTTTCCGGCACTTCTCCCGGCAGCACGACGGCCGGGCTCTCGAAATAGAAGCGCTGGCCGATCGTTGCCGACAGGTATTGCTGGCCGCTCTCCGCGCGCAGGAGCCGCGTCGTGAGGCCCGCGGCGAGTTCGTTCGCATCGCCCAGGCGGTCGGCGCCGACGTAGCGATTTGTGCGGAAGAGCTGCACGAGATTCAGGTCGGGCAAGGCCGTGTCGAACACCGGCAGGCCGTCTTGGTCGCGAAACGGAATCCACGTGTAGCGGAGCCTCGGCTCCAGCGTCTGCACGAGATGATTGCGCGAGCCCGCCTCGCGCTCGAACACCAGTCCGGAGTCGAGCGAAACGATCGGCGCAGAGCGGTCTGGCGCGTCGTCCGCTCCGGGCGCGGTATCGGACAGGTCGTAGGTCGTGACACGCCAGGCCGCGCTCGGCTCGAAATGGTAGCCGGGGTCCCGCAGCGGCCAGGCGACGCGCGGCATCGCGTCGGCGCGCAGCCCCGTGACGCCCACGTCGCGATCGAACCAGACCGCCTCCGCGTCGAACGACGCCTCGAAACCGGCTGGCAGGGGCCAGAGACCCGTGAATGCGACTTGCGGCAGTCGCGAGTACGGGCGATCGAGCGGATCAACCGCGAGGTCGATCGTCTGGAAATCCTGCACATTGCCGTCGAGCCGCCAGCGTCGGCCGAGCCAGGCGAGATGGATGTAGCGGTCGAGGAACGTGATGCTCGTGCCGTCGGGACCGAGCCCAAAGTCCTCGAAATAGTTGCTGTCACTCGCGTCCGCGAGTTCCGCGTCGACACGCAGTCGATCGGTCATGTCCGTGAGGTGTTTCAGCGTCGTCAGCCGGCGATCGCGGCCTGCGAGATCGTCGCCCGGCAGGTAATCGGTGTTGAGCTTGCCGCGGCTGCGCTCGGTCAGGTAGCGGTAATCGACGCCGACGCCGAAGCCGCGTCGCGAGAGAAGGAAGGGCGTCAACGTCAGGTCGTAGTTCGGCGCGAGATTGAAGTAGTAGGGAACGCCTACCTCGAAGCCGCTCTTGTCGGAATTGCCGAACGACGGGAAGAGGAAGCCGGACTTGCGCGCGTCTCCCACGGGAAAGGAGATCACTGGCGTGTAGAGGATCGGAATCCCTTTCAGGTGGACGCGGACATTGCGGCCCTTGCCCTGCTGCGACTTCTGGTCGATGTCGATTTCCGATGCCCGCAGTTCCCAGTCGGTCTTGCCCGCCGGGCAGGTTGTGAAGCGCACTTCGCGCAGCTTGAGCTCGCCATCTGACGTCATCTGCAGCGAGCCCGCGGAGCCGCGCGCCGGCCGCTGCGGGAGCTCGAATTCCGCGCCCGTGAACTGGCCCGTTCCGAGCGCGTTCCAGCTGCCCGACCCGCCCTTCAGGCGGATGTCCGGGTCGCGGTATTCGACGTCGCCCTCGACTTCGAAGCGCCGCTCTGAAGCGTCGTAGGTCGCCGATCCTGCGGACAGCTCGCGCTCGCCCTGGACGATCGTGACGCCGCCGGTCAGCTCGGCATCGCCATCGCGCGTGACCTCGGCACCGCCGCTTCGGACCTCCACCGGCAGTTCGTCCGGCCCCTTCACGGAAACTCCGTCCGCGGGAGGCGCTGCGGCGGCCTGTGCGGGCGGTTCCGGCCAGACGCAATCGTCGGCCGCGGCCACCGGCAGCATGCCGGTCGTTGCAAGCAAGGCGATGATTCGTCGGGAAATCACTGGAGTCGGGAAGTCTATAATGCGGGCACCCCGGCCGTCGCCTCTGCATGACGACAAACGACAACGCCGATACGCGGCTGCAAAAACTCGAACGATGGATCGCGGGCCTGCCGGGCCCGCCGGTCGAGCGCATCGCGCCCGCGTCCGCCGACGCGAGCTTCCGGCGCTACTTCCGCATTCACCGCGGCGGAAGCACGCAAATCGCGATGGATGCGCCGCCCGAGCGCGAGAGCCTCGACTCGTGGCTGCGCGTCGCGCGCATCCTCGCCGCGACCGGCGTGCATGTCCCGCCGGTGCTCGCGGTGGACGCGGAGCAGGGCTTCGTCCTGATCGGCGACCTCGGGCGTCATCATTACCTTGAGGCGCTTGGCCAGGGCGCGGATCCGGAGCCGCTTTACACGGACGCCGTCGATGCGCTCGTGCGCATGCAGTCGGGCGACTCCGCCGAGGCGGCGGAGCTTCCGCCCTACGACCGGGAGCTCCTGATGCGGGAGCTCGAGCTCTTCACGGAATGGTTCGTGTCGAGACACCTGTCGCTCGCGCCGGACGAGGCAGAGCGCGCCGCAATCGCCGGCGCCTTCGACTGGCTCTGCGACCAGGCGCTCGCCCAGCCCGTGGTGCTCGTGCATCGCGATTACCACTCGCGCAACCTGCTCGTTTGCCCGGAGGGCAATCCGGGCATCGTCGATTTCCAGGACGCAGTGCGCGGGCCCGTCAGCTATGACCTCGCTTCCTTGCTTAAAGACTGCTATGTCGTCTGGCCGCGCAAGCGCCTGCTCGGCTGGCTCGACCGCTACCGCGAGAAAGCGGGCGCCGCAGGCCTCAACGTCGCGTCGAACCGCGCGGAATTCCTCGCGTGGTTCGACCGCATGGGACTGCAGCGGCATCTCAAGGTTCTCGGTATCTTCTCGCGGCTGTGGCATCGTGACGGCAAGCCCGGCTACCTCGGCGACCTGCCGCGCGTGCTCGACTACACACTGGAGGTCACGTCGCAGCAGCCGGAGCTCTCCGACTTCGATGTGTTCCTTCGCCGGCAGGTCGTCCCGGCGTTCTCCGCGGTCTCACGTCGCGCGGGCCATTCGCGATGAAGTCCATGATCCTCGCCGCGGGACGTGGCGAGCGCATGCGCCCGCTGACTTCGAACCTGCCGAAGCCGCTCCTTGAAGTGGGCGGCCACCGGTTGATCGAATACCACCTGGCTGCACTCGTGAAACTCGGCGTTCGCGAAGTCGTCATCAACCTTTCCTGGCATGGCGACCGCATCCGCGAGGCGCTCGGAGACGGCGACTCGCGCCGCCTCGCGATCCGCTACAGCGAGGAAGGTGCCGAGCCCCTCGGGACGGGCGGCGGCTTGTTCGCGGCGCTGCCTTTGCTCGGCGATGCGCCGTTCCTCGTCGTCAACGGCGACGTCTGGTCGGACTTTGCGCTGCACACGCTCCGGCCGCCATCGGACTCGCTCGCGCATCTCGTGCTGGTCGAAAACCCCGAGCACCATCCGGGCGGCGACTTCGGCCTTGCACCCGACGGCCATGCGACGGCGGGTCCGGACCGGCTCACGTATTCCGGCATTTCGGTGCTGGACCCGCGACTCTTCGAGGGTTGCGAGCACGGAGTTTTTGCGCTGAAGCCCTTGCTGGATCGTGCACTGACAGCAGGCCGGCTCACCGGCCAGCGTCATGCGGGTGCCTGGCGCGATGTCGGCACGCCCGCGCGGCTTGCGGCGCTCGACGCGGACCTCCGTCTCGGAAAGGCCAGGCACCCCGTGCTTTCGTCCCCGGTCGGATAAAATGCCCGTCTCGCCCGCGGGACGAAAGACAAGTGGCTGATCTGAAAGGCATTCCGATCGAGGTGGAGCGACGGCCCGTGAAAAGCGGCGAAAAATTCGTCACGCCGCAAGGTTTCACCGCGATCCGCGACGGCATCAAGAAAAGCGCCGCGTCGATGCCTTTCGCGCCGGGTACGAAGCCGCGGTGGCTGCGGGCGCCGCTCGCGAGCGGCGCGCGCTTCGAGGCGCTGCGCCGGACCGTGCGCGAGCACCGGCTGAGCACGGTCTGCGAAGAAGCGCATTGCCCGAACATCGGCGAATGCTGGAACGCCGGCACGGCGACGCTCCTCTTGATGGGCTCGGTGTGCACGCGCGCCTGCCGCTTCTGCGCCGTCGACACGGGCAACCCGCGCGGCTGGCTCGACAGCGAGGAGCCACTGAACGCCGCGCGCACCGTGTCGCTGATGGGGCTCGGCTACGTCGTGCTGACTTCGGTCGACCGTGACGACCTGCCTGACGGCGGCGCGGCCCATTTCGCGGCCTGCGTCCGCGCGATCAAGCAGGCGAATCCGAAGACGGCGGTCGAGGCCCTGACGCCGGATTTCCAGGGCGTGCTTGACGACGTCGAAACGGTCGTCGATTCGGGGATCGAAGTCTTCGCGCAGAACGTGGAGACCGTCGAGCGGCTCACCTATCCGGTGCGCGACCCGCGCGCGGGCTACCGGCAGACGCTCGACGTGCTCGCGCATGCCAAGCGCTACCGGCCTCGCGTGCTCACGAAGACGAGCCTGATGCTCGGTCTAGGCGAGACAACGGTTGAGCTGCTGCACACGATGGACGACCTGCGCGCCATCGATTGTGACCTCCTGACGCTCGGCCAGTACCTGCGGCCCACCGCGAATCACCTGCCGGTCGAGCGCTTCGTGACGCCGGAGCAGTTCCTCGAGCTTCGGACCGCCGCACTCGAGCGCGGATTCCTCGAATGCGTATCCGGGCCGATGGTGCGATCAAGCTATCGCGCGGAGCGCGCGCTCGCCGGAAACAACTGCGGAATCCCAGCCGCCTGATGCACCCGTTCCCGCACCGCTACCGGGTCCGCATCGGCGCGAAGCCTGCCGGCGAGCTCAGCCTGGATTCCGAGGGGCTCGCCGGGATCCGCTCGCTGCCGCCGCCCGAGTGGGGCGGCCCGGGCGGCCACTGGTCGCCGGAAACGTTGCTCCTCGCCGCGGTCGGCGACTGCTTGATGATGACCTTCCGCGCCATCGCCAAGGTATCGCGCTTCGAATGGCAGGAGCTCACGGCCGAGGTCGAAGGCCTCATGGAGCGCATTGACGGCAATGCGCGATTCACCGAGATCAGGACGCATGTGCGTCTCGTCGTGCCGGCGGGCGCGGACGCCGCGCGGGCGACGAAGCTGCTCGAGAAGTCGGAACAGGGCTGCCCGATTTCCAATTCGCTGACGGCGAAGAAGCACATCGAATGCGAGGTCGTCGCGGCCACATGAGCGCGCGAATCCGGCAGCTCGGCCGCGTGGACTATGCGCCGACCTGGCGCGCGATGCAGGCGTTCACCGACCAGCGTGACGCGGACACGCCCGACGAGCTCTGGTTCCTCGAGCACGCGCCCGTCTTCACCCAAGGACTGAACGGCAGGCCCGAGCACCTGCTCGCGACCGGCGACATCCCGGTCGTCGGCATCGATCGCGGCGGGCAGGTGACGTACCACGGGCCGGGCCAGCTCGTGATGTACGCCCTCGTCGACCTGGGCCGCCGCGGCATCAGCGTGCGCGAGCTCGTCTGCGCTCTTGAAAACAGCGTCGTCGCGCTCGCGGCGCGCCGGGGCATTGAAGCCGCGGGGCTGCGCACAGCGCCCGGCGTCTACGTGCGGGGCCGCAAGCTCGCCAGCATCGGCCTGCGCGTGCGCCGCGGTTGCAGCTACCACGGCCTCGCGCTCAATGTCGACATGGACCTCGAGCCGTTCCGGCGCATCAATCCCTGCGGCAACGCAGGCCTCGCCATGACGCAGATGTCGGACGAGGGCGCGGCGATGGATGTCCCAGGCGCGGCGCTCGCGCTCGCGCCGCTCGCCTGCGAGGCGCTCGGCCTCGACTGGAGCGGGGAATGGCTGGGCGCGCCGACGACCGCGCCGGCTCAGAGCGCGACGAGCACGACGCCGCTGTCCGTCAGGTCCTGGTAGATCCGGTCGAGCTGGGCGCGGCTCTCGGCGCGAATCGTGTAGGTGAGCGCCAGGAAGCGCCCCTTGCTGCTCATGCGCTCGCTGATCTTGTCGGGCGCGAGCGCACCGGCGTGACGCTCGATGATCGCGAGCGTGAGCGTGCGGAACGACTCCGAGTCGCGGCCCATCACCTTGATCGGAAAATCGCAGGGAAACCTGAACAGTTCGTCGGACGCGCTCATGCGGGCAGTGCGGTCGAGAATTCGCGCTGCGTCGCCTTGAAGCCCGCGTATATCCTGCGGAACACCGGGCCGGGCGCACCGCTGCCGACCGGCGCACCGTCGAGGCTCGAGATGGCGCGGATGCCGCCGCCCGCCGAGGCAATGATCAGCTCGTCGGCGCCGCGCACCTCCGCCTCGCTGACCGGGCGGCGCTCGGAGCCGATTCCTTCGCGCTTCGCGAGCTCGAAGATCACCCCGCGCGTGGTTCCGGGCAGGATCGCGTTCGTTTGCGGCGGCGTGGTGATCCGGCCGCCCTTGACGACGTGCGCGCTGCTTGCGCTGCCCTCGGTCAGCATGCCGCCCCGCAGCAGGAGGGTTTCCGTGGCGCCGGCGTCCACCGCAAGCCAGCGCAGCAGCACGTTGCCGAGCAGCGATGTCGACTTGATGTCGCAGCGCGACCAGCGGATGTCCTCCGCGGTGACTGCCGAGATTCCATTTTCGATGGCGGCCGCGGAGATGACCGGCAGCGCCTGGACGCTGGCGAAGATCGTCGGGCGGGTCGCCGGTTGCGGCACGTGATTGCGCTCGGACTCGACGCCGCGCGTGACCTGCACATAGAGCAGCAGGTCGCCGCCGCCGTTGCCGTGGACCAGTGCACCGAAGGCGGAGAGCCAGCCAGAGCGGTCGAGCGGCGGCGTCATGCGGATCTCGGTGAGGCTCCGGTCGAGGCGCGCGATGTGCTCGTCGAACCGGTAGGCGCGCCCGCCATAGATGGGCAACACCTCATAGGCGCCGTCGCCGAACAGGAAGCCGCGGTCGAGCGGCGAGATCCGCGCCTCTTCGAGCGGCAGCAACCGGCCGTCAAGCCAGACGAGCGGCAGCGGCACTAGGAACCTCCGATTTGTTCCGGCATGGAGCGCGTTACGCGCGCGCCTTGGCGGGACAAGGCGCGAGCCGAAGCCCTATAGCTGAGACTATGGGGGAGGCGAGTAACGAAGTCCCGCCAAGGCCGGCGCGTAACCCATCGGGACCGGGTGATTTTCGTCCCAGTCTGTGTTGCTCGTCGCTCATGTATCACCTGATACACGTCGCTCCTCGCGCCCTGACTGGGACGAAAATCACGCACGGTCGCGCCCATGCCGGAACAGATCGGAGGTTCCTTAGGCAAACCAGGACAGGATCGCGTCCCAGATCCTGCGGAAGATGTTCCCGCGCGGCACGTCCTCGACCGGTTGCAACGGCGCTTCGGCGATCAACTTGCCGTCCACGAGCGCGCGCAGCACGCCGACGCGGTCGGACTTCGTCAGCGGCGCGAACACGCGCGGCGCGAGCTCGATCCTGTACTCGACCCGATCTGCCTGCCCGCGTGGCAGCGTGACCAGCATGTCCCCGGCGAGGCCGACGGCCGCGCGCCCGCCGGGCGCCTTGTAGATGCGCTGCACTGCGAGCTCGGTCCGCCCCTTCTTGAGCACGCGCGTCTCGTAGAAGTTGAATCCGTAATTGAGCAGGGCGAGGCTGGCGTCCTCGCGAGCCTTTATGCTCTTCGTGCCGGCGACGACCGCGACGAGGCGCATGCCGTTCCGCTTCGCGGAGGACACGAGGCAGTAGCCGGCCGCGTCGGTCATCCCGGTCTTGACGCCGTCGACGCTCAGGTCGCGGGCGAGCAGGCCGTTGCGGTTCGGCTGGCGGATATTGTTCCAGGTGAACTCGCGCTGCGAGTAATAGCGGTAGTACTCCGGAAACTCGCGGATGATCGCGCGAGTGAGCCGCGCGATGTCGGCCGCCGACATCTTGTGGTTGTCGCCCGGCCATCCCGTCGAGTTCTGGAAGTGGCTCTGGCGCATGCCGAGTCGCTCGGCGTACTGGTTCATGAGCGCGGCGAACGTGTCCTCCGTCCCGGCGACGGCCTCGGCGAGCGCGATCGTCGCGTCGTTGCCGCTCTGCACGATCATGCCCTGGATCAGCACCTCGACCGGAACGCGCGAGTTCAGGTCGAGGTAGGTGCGGGAGCCCTTCGAGCGCCAGGCGTGCTCGCTGATCGGGACCAGCGTGTCGAGCTTGAGCTTGCCATCCTTGAGCGCGTGGAACACGGCGTAGGCCGTCATCAGCTTCGTAATGCTCGCGGGCTCGATCGCCTCGTTGGCACGATGCCCGGCGAGGGCCTGCCCGCTTTGCTGGTCCACCAGAACCCAGGCAGTGGCCTCGATGGAGGGTGCCGGGGGCACCGGCTGCGAGTCTGCGAGGGCTGGCGCGGATGCCGCGAGCATCCACAGGGCGGGCAGGATTCTCAAGGGGACCTCATGGCGTGGCAGCGATTCATTATTACAGGGCGAGCCGCGCGTCAGCCGCGCCGGCCGAACGCATCCGCTCGATGAGCGCGTCGAACTCGGCGAGGCTCGCGGCCGGACCCGCGCGCACACGGTACATCTGACGGCCGTCCTGCATCGTTTCCGAGACAGCGACGCCCGCAATGCCCGCGTCCCGCAGGCGACCGGCAAGCGCCTCGGCATTCTCGCGGCTGCCGAATGCGCCGGCCTGGGCATAGTAGACGGTCGACGTGGCCGCAGGCGGCGCCGGTTCACCGGCAGCGAGGCTTTGCACTTCGACGCGCGCCGTTCCCGTCCGGATCATGTCGAGCTGTTCCGCGGCAGCGCGCGACAGGTCGATGATGCGGCCCTTGGCGAAGGGGCCGCGGTCGTTGAGCCGGACGACGACGCTCCGGCCGTTATCCAGGTTCGTCACGCGCACCCATGCGGGCAGCGGCAGCGTCGGATGCGCGCCCGTCAACCCGTTCATGTCATACGTCTCGCCGGTCGCGGTGCGCCCGCCGTGGAAGTCGGGGCCGTACCAGGACGCGATGCCTTGCTCGACGTAGCCTGCGGCCGTCGGAAGCACGACGTAACGGCGGCCGCCTACTTCATAGAAAGGCGGGTTGCCGGATCTGGCGCGCGGCTCTTCGCGCGGCTCCGCCACGCCTCCCGGTGCCGGCTGTGGAACAGGCATCGGGGGCGGCGCGGGCCGGAGCGGCTCGCGCGCGCAGCCCGCGAGGGCGAGCAGCACAAGGGCCGAAGTTACGACCGGGATCCGGCTCATGGCGTCGATGGCACCCCGGCTGCCGGCGCTTGCGGGGGCAGCAGCTCCTCGATTCGCCGGCCGAGGTCGTTCACCGCGAGCGCGTAGAGGACGCTGCGGTTGTAGCGCGTGATGACGCCAAAGTTGTGGAAACCGGCGCGGAATTCCAGCCCGGCGTCGCCGTCGACGCGGATGAACAGGGCCGGTGACTTGTCAGGCTGCGTCGTCTCGAAGGCGAGCCCGCGGTCGCGCAGCGCCTTCACGGTCGTGTCGGGCGAGAGCTTGCCGGCGACGAGCCCGTCGGATTTCGGAAACCAGAGGTTCGCAGGCGCGACGACCGGCTCGCCCCTGCGCCAGCCATGGTCGGCGAGGTAGTTCGCGACGCTCGCGATGACGTCGCTCCAGCTGCCCCAGAGATCGCGCTTGCCGTCGCCGTCGCCGTCCACGGCCCAGCTCCGGTAGCTGCGAGGCATGAACTGAGCATTGCCCATCGCGCCGGCGTAAGAGCCCTGCACGGTTTTCGGGTCGAAGCTCTCCTCGCGCGCGAGCAGGAGGAACTGCTCGAGCTCTGCGCGGAAGTAAGTCGCGCGCGGCGGGTAGTCGAAGGCGAGCGTCGAGAGCGCGTCGACCACGCGGAACCGGCCGGTGATGCGACCGAAGTACGTCTCCGCGCCGAGGATGCCGACGATCACGTGTGAGGCGACGCCCGTCGATTCCTCGACCTTCGCGATGTCGTCGCGGTGCTCGGTCCAGAAGGCGACGCCGGCGTCGATCCGCTCGTCGGTGAGGAAATGCCTGCGATACGCATGCCAGGGCATGACGGACTCGGCGGGCTTCGTCATGAGCTCGATGATGCGCGGCTGGCTCGCCGCGTCGGCGAGGAGGCCGTCGAGCCAGGCGGCGTCGAAGCCGTGCTTCTTCTGCATTTCTTCGCCGAATGCGCGCACGTCCTCGCGCGCGAGGTCGAGCGGCCAGGCGGGCATCGCCGCCGCCGCGAGGGCAAGGGCAAGCAATGGCGCCCGCAGCGTCCTTGTCGCTACCTTCATCCTAGCCCACTAGCTTTCTGCTGGAATGCAGCGACATCAGGATACCGAAGCCCGCCATCAGCGTCACGAACGAAGTGCCGCCGTAGCTCACGAGCGGCAGCGGCACGCCGACGACCGGCAGGAGCCCCATGACCATGCCGGCATTCACGCAGGCGTAGACGAAGAAGGTGAGCGCGATACTGCCAGCCAGCAAGCGGGCGAATGCGTCGCGGCACTGCAATGCCATGTAAGTCCCGCGGCCGACGATGAACAGGTAGCCGACGAGGAGCGCGATCAGGCCGAGCAGGCCGAGTTCCTCGCCGATCACCGCGAAGATGAAGTCGGTCGAGCGCTCCGGCAGGAACTCCAGCTGGGCCTGGCTCCCGTTCATCCAGCCCTTGCCGAACACACCGCCCGATCCGATCGCGATCTGCGACTGGATGATGTGGTAGCCGGCGCCGAGCGCGTCGCTCTGCGGGTCGAGCAGCGTCAGAATGCGCTGGCGCTGGTAGTCGTGAAGGAAATGCCACGCGACCGGCACCGCCGCCCCCATGACCGCGACGCCCCCCAGCAGGTAGACCGGCGACAGTCCTCCCATGACGAGGACGATCATCCCCGACGCGGCGACGAGAAGCGCCGTGCCGAGGTCCGGCTGCTCTGCGATCAGCGCGACGGGCAGGATCACGATGAGGAAGATCACCGCGATGTCCTTGAACGACGGCGGCAGCGGCCGCTGGTGCATGTACCAGGCGCACATCATCGGAACGGCGAGTTTCATGATCTCGGACGGCTGGAAGCGGATGATGCCCAGGTCGAGCCATCGCTGCGCGCCCTTGCCGATGTCGCCGGCGAACGCGACGATCACGAGCAGGATGAGCCCGACCAGGTAGGCGGCCGGCGAAAGCATGCGCAGGAAATGATCCGGGACCTGCGCGAGCAGAATGAGGAGCGTGAAGCCGATGCCGATGCGCGCGAACTGGCTGAACCACAGCGCCGTGTTGTCGCCGGCGGCGCTGTATAGCACGAAGAGTCCGAACAGGCTCACGGCGACCAGGGCCGACAGCAGCATGCCGTCGAGGCGGAGCGCCCTCAGGAGCCGCGCCATGCCGGTGACCGTGCGCCGAGTGCGGGAGTCGCCGAGCTCGCCGTAAATCATTGAGGCGCCTTCACGAGGTAGGCGTCGAAGATCGCGCGCGCGATCGGGGCCGCCGCCGAGGAGCCGAAGCCGCCGTTCTCGACCAGCACGGCAACGGCCAGCTTCGGAGCCTCGGCGGGCGCGAAGGCGACGAAGAGCGCGTGGTCGCGCAGCCGCTCCGCGACCTCCTTCTCGTCGTATTTCTCGGTCTGCCCGACCGAGAAGACCTGCGCCGTGCCGGTCTTACCCGCGATGGAATAGGTGGCGCCGCGCGCGGCTTGCGTGGCGGTCCCGCCGGTTGTGACTGCCACCATCGCCTCGACGATGATCTCCCAGTTTTCCACGTGCTTCAGTTCGATCGACGGCAATGCCTCCGGCTTCTTCTCCTCGATCGCGCCCGTCGCCGGGTCGGCGAGCGCCCGCACGAGCCTCGGCCTGTAGTGCTTGCCGCGCGTCGCGAGGAGCGCGGTCGCCTTCGCGAGCTGAAGCAGGGTCGCCGTCCAGTAACCCTGGCCGATGCCGACGATCACCGTCTCGCCGGGAAACCAGACCTGCTGCTCGCGCGTCGAGAACGCGGTCTTCTTCCAGGCGGGCGAGGGCATGATGCCGCCGCGCTCGCCGGCGATGTCGATGCCGGTCGGCTGGCCGAAACCCATGCGCGACATGGAGTCGTGAATGCGCTCGATCCCGAGCGTATTCGCGAGCCGGTAGAAGTAGACGTCGCAGGACTTCATGACCGCCCGCCGCATGTCGACCGCCCCGTGGGTTCCCCCGCGCTTGGGTTCACGGAAACGATGACGCGAGCCGGGCAGTGAGTAGCTGCCGCCGCAGTAGGCCTGGTCCTCGGGCCGGATGACTCCGTTCTCAAGCCCGGCGAGCGCCATCAGCGGCTTGACTGTCGAGCCGGGCGGGTAGGTTCCGCGGAGCACCCGATTGAAGAGCGGCTGGTCCGGGTTCTCGGTAAGCGCGACATACTCGCTCCGGGATATCCCGCGCGCGAAGCCATTCGGGTCAAAGGAGGGCAGGCTGGCGAATACGAGCACGTCCCCGTTCGAGGGATCGATTGCAACCACGCCCCCGCGACGCCCGGCGAATGCCTCCTCGGCGATGCGCTGCAATTCGATATCGATGGTGAGGCGCAGGTCGCGGCCGGCCTGCGGCTCGTGAGTCTCGAGCTGTGCGTCCGCGCCCGCGCCGAGCTTGACCGGCCGCCCCTCGGCATTCACGAGCACTTCACGGTAGCCGCCGGTCCCGAGCAGCACCTGTTCGTAGGCGCGCTCGACTCCTGTCTTGCCGATCACGCCGGTGCCGAAATAGCGCTCACGATCGACGCGCACGAGGTCGTCCTCGCTGATCGTGCCGACATAGCCGAGCGCGTGCGCGCCGACCGGACCGTACGGGTAGTGGCGCGCCATGCGGGTCTCGAGCATCACGCCCGGCAATTCATGGCGGTGCACGGCGTAGCGCGCAACCTCTTCGTCGTCGAGCTGGAGCAGGAAAGGCACGGCCTCGAACGAGCGCCGCGACAGCGTGAGCTGGCGTACGCGCGCGACATCGGCCGCTTCGAGCAGTCCGAAGCGCACGAGCCGCGAGAGAGTGTCCTCGAGGTCTCCCGCCTGCTCGCGAACGAGCTCGAGCTGGTAGGCGGGCGTGTTCTCCGCCATCACGCGCCTGGCGCGGTCGTAGATGATGCCGCGGTTCGGCGGCAGCGGCTCGATGCGGGCGCGGTTGCCCTGCGAGAGCTCGAGGTAGTGGGCGTGCTGGACGACCTGAAGCCAGAACGCTCGACCCGCCAGGAGGAGGGCGATCAGCGCGACGATGACCACCGCGAACAACGAGCGCTGGATGAACATGCGCTGTTCGAGTGCGTCGTCCTTGATGCGCACGCGCCGCATATGTCTCTACCTTCGCGCCGCGAAGCGCGCGTAGAGCGCCACCACGAGGGGCCAGCAGGCCGCGCCGACCGGCACCGCAAGCCACCGGCGCCAGTCCGTCACCGGATGCCCGGCGACTCCGTCGATCCAGAAGAGCAGGAACTCGTTGAGCCAGAGGAGGGCGAGGATCACCGCCGACTGCTGCAGCGGCGGAAAGGCGCGAATCTGCAGCCGGAGCTTCGAGGCTACGTAGGCGATGACGGTCAGCGTCAGCGCATGCTGGCCAAGCAGCACGCCGCGGAATCCGTCGAGCGCGAGGCCGGCGCACCAGGCATAGGAGAGGCCGAGCAGGCGCGGTGCGAGCAGGCAGAACCAGAGCACGGTGAGCGCGACGAAGTCCGGCCGGAACATCTCGAGGAACGAGGGCAGCGGCGCGACCATCGCGGCGAGCGAGATGATCGTGAGCCCGATGACGCGCCCCCAGCCGAAGTTGATGCGGGTGCCGCGCATCACGGTGCGTTCCCCTCGGGCGGCGGCTCCGCCGGTGCCTGCGCTGGAGTTTCCGCCTGCGCATCGGGCGGCGGTTGCGCGGCCGAAGGGGCGGGTGCTTGATCGGTCGTCGCAGTCGGTGGCTGCGGTTGCGGTTGCGGTTGCAGTTGCGGCGGCGACTGCGCCTGCGGCTGCGGCTGCGTTTGAGCCTGTGACTGCGCCTGATCCGTTGGCTGCGCCGGCATCGGTGCGGTCGCGGGCGGGCCCGCGGTGGTTGTCGCGGGTTTCGCTTCGGATTCTGGCTCCGGCTCAATGACTTCACGCTCGAACCAGACGAGGAGGATCTCCGGATCGCGGTCGAGTCCCGCGAGCGGCGCGGCTTCGACCGAGAGCAGTGGCTGGCCGGGATCGGGCTTGACTGCGGTGACCTTTCCGACCGGGTACCCCGGCGGATAGACGCCGCCGAGCCCCGAGCTCACGAGCAGGTCGCCGACGATCACGTCGGCGTTCTGTGGCAGGTAAGGCAGCGACAGGAGTCCCGAGCGACCCGTGCCGAGCGCGATGCTGCGCACGCCCGTGCGGTTGACCTGTATCGGTATCGCATGCTCGGGATCCGAGATGAGGATGACCTCTGCGGAAAAGGGACCGGCGCGCGTGACCTGGCCGAAGATGCCGTTCGCGTCGAGAGCCGCCTGGCCGCGGAACAGGCCCGCGCGCGTGCCCTTGTTGATGAGCACGCGCTGGCGGAACGGATCGAGGTCGACGCGCACGATTTCGGCGACGAGCGAGCGCTGCACGACGCGCGCCGAACTCTCGCGCACGGCGCGAAGCCTCTGGTTCTCCTGCTCGAGCGACTCGAAGCGCAGGAGCTTGAGGCGCAGCACGAGATTGTCCGCGGCGAGCCTGACGTTATCGGCTTCGACGCGGGTCCTGGTCGCGAACGATTCGCGCAACGCGCTCCAGGCCGCGACCGGGGCCTGCACGGCCCACTGGACCGGATACGCAAGCGTCGCGACGCCGTCGCGGATCGCGGCGAGAAGGTGATTGCGATGGTCGGCGACCATGAGGCCGGCGGCCATGAGAGCGAGGACGATGAGCCGCAGCCCCAGCGCAGGGCCGCCGAGCAGCAGGGGCCGGGGATCCGGATCGTGTGTGGTCAAACCGGCCTCTAACCGAGGCCGAACAGCCCCGGATGCTCCTCGGACA